>ENA-ORCR01000112-ORCR01000112.1-marine-metagenome-genome-assembly--contig:-NODE-112-length-94608-cov-7.852154_pt1 | contig 94608 bp, 92 predicted proteins | sample MGYA00237782_ERZ508514 | MGnify/ENA primary metagenome ERZ508514 (study PRJEB26185, sample SAMN06268960) | marine metagenome | isolation source: Eden Landing Ponds, San Francisco, CA, USA | place...
TCGTTGAGCATCCGTTCGAGCGTCTCGACGTTGCGCTGACGGAGCTCCGCCCGGAGCGAGCCGTACATCTCCTGGAGCTGTTCGGTCTCCTCGTACAGCGTTTCGAGTCGGTCCAGCGTCGCTTCCAGTTCCTCGCGGCGCTCGCGGAGCCCCTCCAGCTCCTCGATTTCGTTCCTGACGGCCCCGATGGCGTTCTGGAGCTCGTCGCGTTTCTCGCGCTTCGTCGCGAGCGCGTCGGTGGCCTGCTCGATGTACTGTTCGGCGCGTTGCTTCTCGCTACGGGCCTCCTCGATTCGGTCCTCGTCGAAGGACTCCGAGAGGTCCTGCCTGCGCTCGCGCTTCTCCGCGAGGCGGTCGCGGCGCTGGTCGTTCAGTTCGGCCTGCTGGCTGCGCTTCTCGCGCAGGCGCTCGACCTCGCTCTCGCAGTCCTCGACGTCGTCCAGCAGGTCCGCGACGCGCTCCAGCCGCTGAATCGCCTCCTTGACGCGCTGGCGCTCCTGGTTGCACTCGGCGACGACCGACCGGCAGTCGTCCGCTCGCTCCCGTGCTTCGGCCGCCTCCTCGCGTTTCGCCGCCGCCTCGTCCTCGTGCTCCGCGGCCTCCTCGCGGAGTCGCTCGACGCGCGCCTCGTCGTCGGCAAGCCCGGCCTCCTTCTCCTCGACGAGCTGAGCGACGTTCGCGCGGTTGGTCGCCAGCGTGTCCAGTTCGTCAGCCGCCTCGGCGAGGTCCCGAGCGCGTTCGCGTTTCGCTTCCAGTTCCTCGACCCGCTCGCGGGCCTCCGCGAGCGTCGCTTCGAGGTCCGCGACGCGCTCGCGGTCGTCCTCGATGGAGTCGACGTGCGGTGACTCGCTCACGTCCTGGCCGCACTCGGGGCACTTGCCGGCGTCGAGGAGGTCCTCCGCCTCCGCGAGGGACTCGCGGGCGCTCTCCAGTTTCGTCTCCAGTTCGGTGACCCGCTGGCGGGCGTCGGCGAGGTCGTCGGCGACCGATTGCTCGTACTCCGCGACGCCGTCGCGGTCAGCCGGCGCGTCTTCGAACCGCGATTCGAGTTCGGAGAGCTGCTCGTCGATGTCGTCGAGTCGGTCGCGCTTCGCGGCGATGGTCTCGCGGGCCGCCTCGATGTCCGCCGCCAGGTCGCTCGCCTCCTCGCGCTTGCGCTCGGCCCGCGATTCGAGGTCCGCCGCGTTCTCCGCGAGCGCTTCGGCCGTGCTGCTGTGCTCTTTGGCGTCCACGCGCTGGTCCTCGATGCGGGCCTGGAGTTCGTCGTCGCGAGACTGCAGTTCGTCGAGGCGGCGCTCGACCGCCTCGGGGTCGGCGGCGTCGAGGTCCGTCTCCGCGACCGTCTCGTCGAGCGTCGCCTGTAGCGACTCGCGGCGGTCGGTCAGGTCGCCGATCCGCTCCGTGAGCCGGTTTCGCTCGGTCTCCGCCTCGGTGATCGTCTCCCGGAGGTCCTCGATGTCGGACTCGAGGTCGGACAGCTCCTCGCGCTTCTCTTCGTACTCGTCGAGGACTGACTGCGCCTGCGAGAGCGTCTCCTCGGCGGCGGCCTTCTGGTCCTCGATGTGAGCGATCTCCTCCTTGAGCTCGTTGTCTTTCGTCTCCAGCCCGTTCAGCCGCTCGTGGAGGTCCTTGGCCTCCTTCTCGTCGATCTGCTCGTCGAGCTGCGAGAGCGCGCCCTGCTTGTCGTCGCGCACGCGACCCACGCCGACGCGGGCGTCGCTGGCCCGCTCGCGGTAGGCCTCCAGCTTGCCCAACTGGAGCAGGTCGTCGAGCATGTCCTGGCGGTCGCCCGGCGAGGCGTTGATGAGCTTGTTCACCTCGCCCTGGCGGACGTACGCGCAGTTGACGAACGCCTCGCTGTCCATCCGCAGGAGCTCCGTGACGCGCCGTCGCACGTCGCGGGCCCCCTCGTAGCTCCCGTCGGGCGTCTCCAGCACGCACTTGGCCGTCTGGGCCCGCTCGCCCGTCGCGCGAATCCGGCGGGTGATGTGGTAGTCGCCGCCGGCGTGGGAGAACCACAGCTCGACGGTGCAGTCGTCGGCTCCGATGGTGACCACGTCATCGAGGGTCTCCTCCAGCGCTTTCGAGCCGTACAGCGCGAAGAAGCAGGCCTCGAGCAGCGAGGACTTCCCGCTGCCGTTGAGGCCGTGGATGACGGTCACGCCCCGGTCGAGTCGCAGGTCGGCGTCGTCGTAGCACTTGAAGTGCTCCAGCCTGACGCGTTCGAACCTCATCGGTGTCCCCCCATCACAGGTACTCCTCCACGCTCGCCTGGCCGTCCGACTGTGTCTCCCCGTCCTCGCCGTCGGTCGCCGACGTGCGGGGCGTCTCGGTCGCTCCGCCGCTCTCGTCGTCGGACGACTCCGAAGCGGTCCCGAACGCGTCTGCCCCTTCGTCGACGAGTTCGCGCACGCGTCGCTCGACCTCGTCCTTGACGTTGGCGTCGGCTACTTTCGAGGCCCGGATCGTCTCGTCGATGTCCCGCGCGGCCTCGCTCAGTCCGAGGTCGCGGACCCGTTCGGTGACGGCGTCGTCGGGATCGGCGAAGCTGACCTCCGTCTCGCCCTCGTCGACGGCGATCTCCCGGTGGTCGGTGACCCGGGCCACGAGCGCGCCGCGCTCCAGCGCGAACGACTCGACGCTGGCGGGGGTGACCGGCTCGCCGTCGCCGTCGATGGAGACGACGACCACGGCGTCGTCGAGGTCGTGCTGGCCGACGCGGCTCCGCACGCGCTCGACGCCCTCTTCGGGGCCGAGGTCCACGTCGACGAAGACGAACTCGCGGGTGTCGAGGCCGCGGCGGGTGATGCGAACCTCGTCGTCGAAGGTCACGATGTTGTAGCCCCGGTCCTCGCGCTCGCTGGCGCTCGCGCGCTCGGTCGACCCGCAGTAGGTGACCCACGCGTCCTCGACCCGCTGTTTCCCGGGGTCGTGGTTGTCGCCCAGAAGCATCGCGTCGAAGTCGACCGACGCCTCGGCCAGAATCTCTTCGGCATCCCAGTCGCCGTAGTCGAAGGGCTGGAACAGGCCGTGGGTGACGAGCGCCGCGGCGTCGGCGTCGTGGGGGGCGAAGTCGTAGTCGAGGTCGTCGCGCTGGGACCGGGGGACGAAATCGAGGCCGTAGAAGGCGGTGTCGCCGACGACGGTCGGCTCGTCCCCGAGGCGGGTCGCCAGCCCGAGCGACTCGTAGAGGTCGAGCCACTGCGCGTCGCGCTTGGCCTCGTGGTTGCCCACGACGGCGAGAAACGGGATGTCGGCGTCGGATAGCGTTTCGAGCACGTCGAGCGTGCCCATGATGTCCACCAGCGTCGGTCGGCGGTCGTGAAAGAGGTCGCCGGCGTGGACGACGGCGTCCACGTCGTCTTCGACCGCGTCGGCGACCACCTGCCGGAAGGCGTCGAGGAAGTCCGTCCGGCGGTCGGGCACGTTGTACTGCTGGTACCCGACGTGGGTGTCGCCGGTGTGTATCACCCGTGTCATTTGCCCGTTCGTATGCCAGCCCCGCCTAAAGGGGTATCGTAACCGCGGTGAAAGTGGTCGACAGCGGCGCGACGGGACCGGACTCGGCATGCCCTTCCGGCCCGCTCATTCGCCGTCGCCACGCCGTGCCGCGTGGCGATACCGGCGGAACGCGCGGAGCGCCGCTCGACCGTCGTCAGCCAACGTACTCACCTCGCGTTCGGCCTCTCGAACGGCCGCCTCGAGCGCCGCCACGCCGATGTCCTCGGCGAACGCCGCCGCGTCGTCGAGGTCGGCCGTCGCCGCGCTGGCCCGTTCGATGACCGCACGGTAGCCGTCGTCAACCGGGTCGGTTCCCACGCGGTCCAGTCCGTCGTCGTCCGCCGACTTCGCCAGGTCGGCTCTGCCGAACTCGTCTGTGCTGTCGGCCTCGCCGCTCGCCAGCGCCGCGAGCGCCGCCCGCACCTCCTCGCTGTCGACCATACCCCCGCTGGCCGCGGACTCGCTGATAAACGTTCGCCGCCGCGCTCCCGAGCGTTCAAATACCAGTACGGGACCAGGCCCGGCTATGACAGACGTCGAAACGCTGGCCGAGCGCCTTCAGACGGTCGAGCGAGCGGTCACTGACGGGGAAACGACCTTTCCCGAGGTCACCGACCGCGGCGAGTTCGAGTCACGGGTCGACGACCTCGAAACGCGAGTCGACGACCTAGAGGAACGGACAGCCGAACTGGAAGCGGCCGCCCAGGCGTTGCGCGGGTACGTCGGGAACGTCCGCGCGGTCAACGACGACGTGGAGTCGCGCGCCAACGCGGCGCTGGCGGCGACCGACAGGCTCGAAGCGCGCCTGGACGAGCTCGCGGCCTCCGATCGACCGACGGGCGACACGCCGACGGAGAGCCGAGACGCTGCCGGCCGACCAGTCGAAACAGCCCGCGAGGCGACGGGGCCGCCCCCCGTATCCGGTCCCGTGTCCACCGGGGCCGGCGACCACAGCGACTTCGCGGCGATAACCGACGGCGGAAACGGCGAGACGGACGACGAGCCGAGTCCCGGGGTCCTGGAACGGATCCGCGAGCGACTGTGATACTGCGCGTCGTCCTCTCGGCGGCGGTGCTGACGGCCCTCGTCGCTACCACAGCGCCGGCGCTCTCGGCGGTCAGGGCCGATTCGGCGACCGCTTCGATGGAGCGGCAACTGGACGAGCTCGCGACGCGGCTGGACGCGCTGGTCGCCACCGACGATCCGATGCCGACGGGGGACGCACGGCGCTCGGTCGTGCTGCGGGTCCCCGCTCGGAGCTACGTACGGGCCGGCGTCGACTGGCTTCGCTTCCACCGCCGGGCCGGCGTGGGCGTCGCGACCTGGCGGGTCGAAAACAGGACCGTCTCCCGGCGAGTCGCACCGATCCCGATCCGACCATCGCCGGGCGCACGCCGGCTTCGTGAGCCGGGTAGCCACCGGCTCGTCTTCGCGCTGACTCGCGCGGACGGGCGGCGGTTCCTGACGGTCTCTCGACTGTCGACACAGTCCAGGGAGCAACGCGTCCGTGGGAGGGTCGGCCGTGCGTGAGTGGTTCGGCGGCGAGACGGCGGCTCAGAGCTGTCGGTGCGTTCCGACCTTCGAGGGCGATTGCCTCGCTGTGGCCGCGGACGACTGCCCCGGGAAGGGCGACCTCGCCGAGTCCGGCGACTGTCGTGCGACGGTGATCGGCGCGCTCGACAGCGCGGGCGTCGACGCCGTGACGACGACCTGCGGCGGGCGAACGCGAGCCTACGTCGACCGGGCGGCCGCGGTGCTGGTCGCCGCCGGTCGGTTCGCCACGCGTGCACAGGCCGTCGACGAGCGACTCGCGATGCGGGCCCGACGCGACCCGGTCGCGGCCGCCCGAGAAGCGACGGGGCGTGCGGGACCGATCGCGGACCTGGCGGCGGAGACCGGACTCGCAATCGCCACGGACGGGTTCGACAGCAGTGCGGTGGCGCTGACGGCGTACAGCGGACCGACGATCAGCGACGCTCGCGTCGCGGCGTCGCCCCCGCCGTCGTCGTCGCTCCGGGACCGGCGCACGCTCTCGACCGACGCGGTCGTTCGGCGGTACGACACGCCCTCCGGGCGATTGGCCGTCTACCACGTCGAGCCCCGAGAGCAGCGCTTCGACGCGGCGACGACGCGGGCACTGGCGACCGTACACGAGCGACTCGCGAGCGCGGCGGTCGACGGGGGCTGTGACCCGTACGCCGCCGCCGGTGACGCAGTCGACGACGCCGCGACTGCGGCCGCCGTCGGCTCGGTCGTGGAAAAGCACACGACCGGTCTCGGGATACTCAACGACCTCTTCGCCGACGAGCGCGTCTCGGACGTGTTCGCCACGGCCCCCGTCGGCGAGACGGAACTCCGAGTCCGCGTCGACGGCGAGACGATGCGGACGAACGTCAGACTGACCGAGGCCGGGGCCAGCGCCCTCGCGTCGACGTTCAGGCGCACCAGCGGCCGCGCGTTCTCGCGGGCGAACCCGACGCTGGACGCGACGGCGACGGTCGCTGGCAGGCAAATCCGGGTCGCCGGCGTGACCGAGCCGGTCAGCGACGGGCTGGCGTTCGCGTTCCGCGCCCACGACGCGGACGCGTGGCGGCTGGGCGACTTCGTCGCCGGCGAGACCATGTCCGCCGAGGTGGCCGGACTGCTGTCGGTCGTCGCCGAACGAGGCGGGGCCTGCCTCGTCGCCGGTCCTCGGGGGGCCGGCAAGACGACGACGCTCGGCGCGCTGCTCTGGGAACTCCCCCGCGAGGTCAGGACCGTCCTCATCGAGGACACGCCGGAGCTACCGGTGTCGGCGCTTCAGGCCGACGGCCGGGACGTGCAGCCGCTACGCACTGCCAGGGGCGAGGGACCCTCGATAACCGCGGCGGAAGCCCTGCGGACGGCGCTCCGCCTCGGTGAGGGGGCGCTGGTCGTCGGCGAAGTCCGCGGCGAGGAGGCCGGCGCCCTCTACGAAGCCATGCGCGTCGGCGGCGGCGACGGAGCCGTCCTCGGCACGATTCACGGCGACGGTCCCGACGCGATCCGCGAGCGACTGGTGTCGGACCTCGGCGTCCCCGTCCGGTCGTTCGCCGCGACGGACCTCGTGGTCACGCTCGCGCCGCCGACGGCGGAGCACGGCCGCGGCGTCGCGTCTGTCGCGGAGGTCGTCGGCCGCGGCGACGGCGTCGCCTTCGAGTCGCTCTACGAACGCGACGGGGCGACGGCGACCGCCACCGGACGCCTCGAACGGGGCAACAGCCGGCTGGTCGAGTCCCTCTCCGCGCCGGGTGAGCGCTACGCCGACGTGCTCGCGGAGATAGAGAGTCGGACGGCGGCGTTCCGTCGCTCGCCCGAGAGCGCGACCGGCGGTGAGACGGGTTCCGGCGCGACCGACGCGATACCGGACGGTGGCAGGGGATGAGCGGAGCGAGCGAAGCGACCGGCGCTTCGCCCTCGAACGGTGGCACGCCGCGCTCGCTCCCCGCCGCAGTCGTAGCGATGACGGAAGCAGTCGCCGCGGCCGCCCCCTACACCGCCTCGGTTCCCGACGGCTACCGCCGCGCGTGTCGCTCGCTGTCGCTCTCGCCACCTGCAGAGACGATACTGACAGCCGGGGACGGAGCCGCGGGCTGTGGCATCGCGCTCTCGCTTCTCGCGGTCGCCGTCGGCGGCCCGCTGGCGACGACTATCTCGCTGGCCCTGCTCGCCGGGGCGCTCGGCATCGTCGCACTCACCCGCTACGGCGTTCCGCTCGCGGCCGACGCGAAGCGGGTCCGGACGCTCGGAGCGGCCCCCGCGCTCGTCTCCGTGCTGGTGCTCGGCGCGACGCTGTGGCCCAGTGCGGAACGGGCGGCCGCGTTCGCCGTCCGGGCGAGCGACACACCGCTCGCGGCGCGACTCGACGCCCACCGTCGGCGTGCGACCGGGACGCCGCGGAGCGGCCTGGGTGCGTTCGCGACCGCGTGGGGCGACGCGTTCCCGGCGCTCGAACGCGCTGTCGGACGCGTCGAGCGTGCCACGACCGCTCGGGCGAGCGAGCGACCGACGATTCTCGACAGCGCCCGCCGGCAGATTCTCGACGGGACGCGCGACGAGATGGCGGCGTTCGCGGCCTCGCTCCGCGGTCCGGCCACCGGGCTGTACGCGTTCGGCGTCCTGCTCCCGCTGGCGATGGTGTCGCTGCTGCCCGCCGCGGCCGCTGCCGGAATCCCCGTCACCGGACCGGCGCTGGCGGGCCTCTACGGCGTCGCGTTGCCCGCGGTGCTGCTGGTCGCCTCCGCCTGGCTGCTGGGTCGGCGACCGGTCGCGTTCCCGCCGACACCGGTCTCTCGTGCACACCCGGACGTACCGGACACCGCCCTACCGGCGGTGGTCGCCGGCGTCGCTGGCGCGGTCGCCGGCGGCGGCCTCGCGAACGCGCTCGTGGCGTCGTGGGCAACATCCGTCGGTGCGCTCGGAACTGGGACGGGGGCCGCGCTCGTCGTCCACTACCGGCCCGCAAAGCGCGTCCGCGACCGCGTCGACGCCGTCGAGGCGGGCCTCCCGGACCTGCTCTCGTCCGTCGGTCGCCGCCTCGACGGCGGCCAATCGGTGGAATCGGCGCTGAGCGAGGCCGTCTCGGACGCGCCTTCGCCTACCGACGAGATCGTCGAGAGCGCAGTCGCCCGTCAGGAGCGTCTGGGAACGAGCGTCGAGGGCGCGTTTCTGGGCCCCGACGGCGCGCTCTCGACCCTCCCGAGCCGCCGTGCCCGGCGAACGGCGACGCTGCTCGGGACCGCGGCTGCCGTCGGTCCGCCGGCGGGCGAGTCGCTGACGGCGATGGGCGAACACCTCGACGAGCTACGGGCCGTCGAGCGCGAGACGCGCCGCGACCTCTCGCAGATCACCGAGACGCTCTCGAACACGGCCGCGCTGTTCGGCCCGCTGGTCGGCGGGGCGACCGTCGCGCTCGCCGGGTCGATGAGCGGCGGCGGGCAGTTCAGCGCCGTCCCGAGCGCGACGCTGGGGCCCGTCGTCGGCTGGTACGTCCTCGTGCTGGCCGCGCTCCTGACCGCGCTGTCGACCGGGCTCCACCGCGGCCTGGACCGGGCGCTCGTCGGCTACCGCGCTGGTCTCGCGCTCCTGTCCGCGACAGCGACCTTCCTCGCCGCCGTCGTCGCGACGGGCCTGCTGGTCTGACCGGACGTTTAAGTCCGAATACGGGACCAGGACGGTCCATGTACGAGACACAGATCGACGCCCTGTACCTCTGGGTTGGTCTGAGCGCGGTCAGCGTCACCGTTCTCGGCGTCGTCGCCGCGCTGCCGGCGACCGCACCGCCGGACGCGACAGCGGCGGCGGCCACCATCGACGAAGTGGCGACGAGTCCGCCGGGGTCGGTCGAACGGCGGCGGTTGATCGCCGACGAGTGGACGCTCGACTCCGGGGCGCTTCGGCTTCGAAACGGCGGCGGAACGGCACAGGCCAGACTCACGCAGGACGCGGTTCCTGCGGACACCGACGGACTGCGGGCCGTACTCGACGGGACCGAACCGGCGAGCGTGTACGACTCGCCCGCCGCCTTCCGCACGGCCCTCGACCGCGTTCGAGCCGAGAACGGGACGTGGTGGCCGACGCCCGAGCGGCTGACGGTCAGGCACGTCGCCTGGGGAGGGGTCGATGTCACGCTCGTCGGATAGGGCGACGACGGAGCCGCTGGCGGCGCTCGTCGCCGTCTTCGCCGTCGGCGTGGGACTGGCGCTGTACGCGGGCGTCCTCGACGACGCGTTCGACACGCTGAACCGGGACCGAAACGTCGCCGCGCCGACCGCGGACACCGTCGAACAGCGCCTCTCGTCGGCCGGGGTCGTCGACCCGGCGCGAATCGACGTCGCTCTCGACGCAATTCCGGCGGGGTATCACGGGAGCGTCACGGTCACCGTCAGCGACGGCGGCCGGTGGAACGCCGGACCGACAGCGCCCGCAGGGGTCGACACCGACACACGGACCGTGAGCGTCCGGGTCGCTCCGGGAACGGTCCGCCGCGGACGGCTTCGCGTTCGGGTGTGGCGATGACGCGAGCCACGAGCGCCGTCGTCGACGTGACGGTGTTCCTCCTGTTCGTCGGAGCGGCCGCCGCGGCCGTTGCGGGCGGCGCAACCGTCGACCGCCCGGTCACGTCGAACCCGGCCGGCGAACAGGCGTCGATGCTGGCGACGAGCACGGCCCACGTCTCGTACAACCTGAGCGTCCCAGACACGGACGCCCGTCTGCCGGCCGAGTACACCGAACGACACCGACGAACCGCTCACGGGACCGTCGCGCAACTCCTCGGCGAGGCGGCGATGAGCAACGCGACCATCGAGGGAACGCGGGTCTCGACCGCCGGCAGGGGCTTCGAGTCCGCGATGCGGTCGACCGCGCGTGACCGGCTGGGCAGTTCCGGGCAGCAAACGTCGGTCCGCGTCACGTGGGAACCGTATCCCGGCGCACCGGTCAGGGGCGAGTACCGCGTCGGCGACCGGCCGCCCGCCGACGCGGACGTACGGGCGGCCACCGCGACGGTTCCGAGCGGGGTGGAGAACGTCTCCGCGGCGGCGCGCTCGGCGGCGGCCTCGCGCGGGTACGACGGGGTTTCGACGGTCGTCGCCCGCAGCGTCGTCGACGGCCTGTTCCCGCCGGATCGGACGCGGTACGCGCTCCGGGGCGACTACCCCGCCGACGTGCTGATGCGGGCCCGCTACGAGCGCGCGGCCAGGCTCACCGGAGCCACCGTGGCCGTCGACCGGCAGTCGGCGACGGCGATGAACCGGGAGGTGACCGCGGCGCTGGCACGAGAGTTGCGCGCCGACATGCGGTCCCGGTTCGACTCGCCAGCGGCCGCCGCCCGCGCCGTCCGGACGAGCGAGATTCGCGTGACGGTCAGAGTGTGGTCGCCGTGACGCGCGGTAGACGGGAGCTCGCCGTGATGGGCGACACGCGCGCCCGGGTCCCGTTCGCGCTGCTCGGCGTCCTCCTGCTCGTGAGCAGTCTCACCTTGGCCCCGACGTTCGCGGGCGACACCGTACCGACAGATACGGCGGTGGAGCGAGCGCTGGACCGGGCGACGGCCGAGACGCAGAGCGCCGTCCGTAGCGGCGTCGCGACGGCCGGTCGGCGAGCGGCGGCGAACCCGGTCGTCACGCCGGCCGACACGCCCGCGGGCCGGGTGCTAAACGAGTCCGAACCGTTCCGCGACGCGCTCAGGATTCGCGTCTACCTGCGGGTCAGAGACCGCCTGGACGGCGTCTCGTACCGAAGCGGCGACGTGACCGTATCGGCCAGCCTCCCACCGGTCTCGAACGCGAGCGACCTTCGGACGGCAAAGCGCCGCGTGTCTGTCGCCCGCGCGGGCGAGAACGAGACGGCGATGCGAGCGACGGTCGACGACGTGCTGTTGACGGTCCGGCGGCACGGGCGCGTCGTCGCCGAGCGACGCGTTTCGCCGACGGTCGTCGTCCCGACGCCGGCGCTCATGCTCCACGACCAGGTCTCGACCTACCAGACGAAACTCGACGCCTCGCTCGCGCACCCGGGACTGAGCCAGCGGCTGACCGCACGACTCTATCCCATCGCGTACGCCAGGGGGTACGCGCAGTACGGCGGCGCGGGCGTCGAGAACGTCGTCGCGAACCGCCACGTCTCGCTGGCGACGAACGGCGCGCTCCTCGGGGTCCAGCGATCGACCTTCGGGCGGAGCGACCCGGACGGCCGCCGCGCGCTGACCGAGGCCACGGCGATGACCGGTATCGAGGACCTCGTCCGCGGGAGCAACGGCTCTGCGCTCGCCAGCGAGGTGCTGAACCACGCCGAGTACAGGCCCGTCAGCGAGACGCCCGTCCGCCAGCGCTCGCCGGGGCGGCCCGGAGCGGGCGATACGATGACCGTCGGCGTCAACGACACCGCCGACGCGGCGTTCCGGACCGTCGCCGCACCGAGGGCGCTCAACGAGACGCTCGCCGACGCGTACACCGTCGACGTCGCGCTGGAGACCGAGCGGGAGTGGCTCGACGGCGGCCGACCGGCGAAACCGCCGTCGCCGGGCGCGAACTGGACGCTCGTGAGCCAGCGGACCACCGGTTCGGTGAACGCGGTCGGACCCGCCGACGGGTCGGTCGCCGCGCCCGACGGGTGGCACGCGCTCGACTCGTTCGGCCGCGTCGTCGAGCGGCGGTACCGGCGGACGGCCGTGTGGCAGAACGGCGGGCTTCGCCGGCGGACCGCGGCGACGAGCGCCGCACGCTACCGCGTGACCGTGGCCGTCGTCGGCCGCCACCACGGTCGGTCCCCCGCACCGAACCGCTCGATAGCGACGGCTCACGACGCGAGCGCGAGCCCGCTCGGCGGGGCCAACCTCGCCGACGTCGCGGGGACGGCCGAGACGCGACTCGTCGGCGGTGCCGGCGGCCGGGACCGCGTCGCCGAGCGCGTCGTCAGCGGCGACCTCGGACAGCCTAACGCGACCGTGACGGCCGACCGACCGCCGGGCCTGGACGCGTGGGTGTACCGGGACCTGATGGCCCTGCGCGAGCGGGTCCGGAACGTCAGCGTCAGCGCCGAACGAGGGAGAGTCGGGACGTTCGAGGCGAACCCGCCGAAGCGTCTCCGGGACCGACTCCGAGCGCGCCGCGACGGCCTCGCCGACGTGCCGGCCACCTACGACAGCGCCGCCCAGAAAGCGCGCGTCGCGGCACGAATCACGTACCTGAACGCCGTCGACGCGGACCTGTCCCGGCAGGCCGCCGGGCGAGCGGAGAGCGAACGGAAGGTCAGAGACCGACTCGCCGCCGAGACCGAGGGGTCGCTTCGCGACCTTCGGCGCGGGCTGACGGCTCGCGAGACGCGTGTCCCGCGCTCGCGTCCGGTCCCGGTCGGTCCGGCCGGCCCGGTTCGGACGCGGGTCGACGCCCGCACGCCGTACCTGCCGCTCGCGGAACTGGACGAGCGCCGATACCGGGCGCTGAACGGGAGCGAACGCCCGCTCGTCGCGCGGAACGTGAACGTGTTCACCGTGCCCTACGGCGACGCGGCCGAGGCCGTGATCGGATCGGTTCCGGGCCCCAGCCGCCGGGTCAGGCTCTCGTCGGCCGCGAGAACGCTCGCCGCCGCGAACGCGACGCTGCGCAACGAGTCCAACGCCACGCTCGCGGCGAAGCGCGACCGGCTCAGAGCGCAGGTGCGCCGGTCGAACGTCCAACTCGTCACCGCGATGCGGCGGACGGTCGAGACCGAGACCGGCACCGCCGGCGACGGCGATATCGTCGTCGACGCGCTGGCCCCGTGGGACAGTCCCGCGGCGCGGGCGATGGCGCTCACCAACGGGTCGGCCCCCGACCGCGTCGCTCGCCTGGCCGGACAGCGGCGGAACCTCACCGGAACCGAGCGAGACTGGCTCCGACTGCAGTTGCGCGCGGCCGTCGCCGCCCCGGAGACGGTCCCGACCGCGGGTGCCACGAACCGGACGGGGACCGCCGTGCGCGACGTGGCCCGCGAGCAAGCCACGCGAGCGCTGGCCGACGCCGGGCGGTCGAAGGTCGAGCGGCGCGTCGACGCGGACGGACTCCCGGCCGGCTTGCCGCTCGGCCCGCCGTGGACGGCCCGGTTCGCGACGGTCAACGTCTGGTGGGTGACCGTCCGCGGGGAGTACGCCCGATTCGCGGTCACCGCGAGCCACGGGCTGCCCACGGAACCGGGCGCACAGACCACCTACGCTCGCGACGGGAGCACCGTCACGCTCGACGTCGACGGCGACGGAACGGGGGAGACGCTGGGGACCGCCGACCGCATCTCGTTCAGGGCCGACACCGGCGTCGTCGTGGTGGTCCCGCCGAAGCCCCGCGGGGTCGGTGACAAGGACGGGAACGCGGTCGAGGAGTCCGGCGGCTGGCCGACTGCGGGCGACTGACCCGAGATACCCGAAGTAAAATACCCCGGGGCCATACCGACGCCCATGCTTAGAGGCGAGTTTCCGGAGGCGGGGGAGCAGTCACCAGAGGCGTTGCTCGCGGCCTACGCGGCGGTCCTGAGCGACACGGTCGAGTCGGTCGGCGTCGACGGGGTCGTCGAGGCTTCGGGGCTCGACCGGGACGTCGTGGAAGCGTTCGCCGACGGCGACGTCGCCGAGCGGACGCTGGAGGAGGCGGTGGCCGTGCTGGCGACGGACCCCGAGCGGCCCGACGCCGACGCCCTGCAGGCGGAGGCCCAGGACATCCTCCTGATGGGGATGACGACGGCCGTGATGGACGTGGAGTCGCTGGCGTCGGGCCTCGACGACCAACTGGAGCCCAAGGAGATCCAGCAGAAGATCGAGGGGCGGTACCCCATCACGCTCGAGGAGTACGCCACGCTCCACAGCCACATCGAGGGGGAGACCCGGTGACGGCGCGCGTCGCGATACTGGGCTGTGGCTACGTCGGCCTCGAACTCGGCAGGCAACTGCGAGACGACCACGATGTCGTCGGCGTTCGACGGTCCGACGAGGGGGTCGCACGAATCGAAGACGCCGGCTTCGACGGGGTTCGCGCCGACGTGACCGACCCGGACTCGCTGTCCGCCGTCCCCGACGCCGACTGGCTCGTCTTCGCCGCGAGTTCCGGCGGCAGGGGGGCCGACGCCGCGCGCGAGGTGTACGTCGACGGACTGGAGACGACCGTCGACCACTTCTGGTCGCGCGAGGACGCTCCAGAGCGGCTGGTGTACACGTCGAGCACCGGCGTCTACGGCGACCACGACGGCGCGTGGGTCGACGAGGAGACGCCGCTGGACCCGCAGACCGAGAAGACCGAGGTGCTGGCCGAGGCCGAGCGCGTCGCTCGCGAGCGGCCGACGGAGTACGGCGGCCACGGCACCGTCGCCCGCTTCGCCGGGCTGTACGGTCCGGACCGCTACCGACTGAAGCGCTATCTTGAGGGGCCGGTGACGGCCGGCTACCTCAACATGGTCCACCGGGACGACGCGGCCGGCGCGGTCCGCTTCCTGCTGACCGAGGACCGCCGCGAGGAGGTCGTGCTGGTCGTCGACGACGAACCCGTCGAGAAGTGGGCCTTCGCCGACTGGCTCGCCGAGCAGTGCGACGTGCCGTTCCCGCCGAAACAGACGACCGAGGAGCGGCTGGACGACCCCGACCTCTCGGAGACGGCAAAGCGGCGCATCCAGACGAGCAAGCGCTGTTCGAACGACCGACTCCGGTCGCTGGGATACGAGTTCGCGTACCCGACGTTCCGGGAGGGATACCGGGCCGCGATCCGGAATTACCGGCAAGAATAGCCCACTCTTGGGGAACTTTGATAACAACAGGCTGGCCATGAGCGTGGTATGAGACGCGTTGCCGCCGGCGGGTTACAGGTCGACGCCGCCGCGGCGTACGCCATCGAGAATCCCCTGTTGGTCGCCGGCGTTGTCGTCGCGCTGGTTCTGCTCGTCGGTGCCGCCGTCTGGCTCTACCGGTATCTCGGTCGAGCGCCGGGAGAGCGGCTCCGGCGCGCGCTTGCGGACTACGAGCGGCTCGCGGTGTTGATGCACCCCAACCCCGACCCGGACGCGATGGCCTCGGCGCTCGCCGTCAGCCAGCTCGTCGCGGGCACGGACACGGCGGTGTCGCTGCTGTACTCCGGCGAGATACGCCGCCCGGAGAACCGGGCGTTTCAGACCGTCCTCGACCTCGATTTCGACCGAATCGAGAGCGTCGACGACGTGGACGCGGAGGCCGTCGTCCTCGTCGACCACAACCGCGCGCGGGGCTTCCCGGGCGCAGAGCAGATCAACCCCGTCGCCGTCGTCGACCACCACCCCGGCGACGGCGAGGGCGACCGCTTCACCGACGTCCGGACGGACTACGGCGCCTGTTCGACCATCCTCGCGAGCTACTTCAACGAACTCGAGTTCGAGTTCACCGAATCACAGACCAACGGAGAGATCGACATCGAGACAGCCCCGGCAGAGACCATTCCCACTGCGCTCGCGACGGGGATGATGTACGGCATCCAGTCGGACACCCGCTCGCTGACCAACGGCTGTACCTCCTCGGACTTCGCGGCCGCCGCCTTCCTCTACGACGGGATGGACGGCGACCTGCTCAACCGCATCGCCAACCCCCAGGTCGACGCCGAAGTGCTCGACGTGAAATCGAGAGCCATCACGAACCGCGAGGTGCGCGCGCCCTACGCGTTCAGCGACGTTGGCGAGGTGTCGAACACGGACGCCATCCCGCAGGCGGCCGACGAACTGGAGACGCTCGAAGGCGTCTCGGCAGTGGTCGTCGTCGGCGAGAGCGAGGGGAGCATCCGCGTCGCCGGCCGCTCCAGGGACGACCGCGTCCACATCGGCCGGGCCATCGAGGCCGTCGTCGACGACATCCCGATGGCCGAGGGCGGCGGCCACGCCCGGATGGGCGGCGGGAAGGTCCCCGTCGAGCACATGGCCGGGCTCGGGCCGAGCGACGGGGTCTCCCGCGAGGAGTTCAAAGAGCGCGTGTTCGCGGCGATGGCCGGCGAACTGTAAGGAAATCTCGGTCCTTTTGTCGCTCGCCCGCCAACCGCCGGCCATGGCCACACGGGAGGCGACCTGGGCGTACCGGGACGACCACGACGAGTTCGCACGCACCTTCTACCGCCGATTCGGCGACGGCGTCGTCTCCAGCATCGGCGTCGGCACGTACCTCGGCGACCCGACCGACGAACGCGACGCGAGCTATCGCGACGCCATCGTAACGGCACTGGAATCGGGCGTCAACGTCGTCGACACGGCGATCAACTACCGCCACCAGCGTTCCGAGCGCGTCGTCGGCGACGCCGTCGCGGACGCCGACGTGGACCGCGAGGCCGTCGCCGTCGCGACCAAGGGCGGCTTCGTCCCCTTCGACGGTGACCGCCCGGACGACCCCGGCGCGTTCGTCCGGTCGGAGTACCTCGACACCGGCCTCGTCGACCGCGAGGACCTCGTCGCGGGCCAGCACTGCATCGCGCCGGCTTTCATCGACGACCAGCTCGACCGGTCACTCGACAACCTCGGGCTCGACGCCGTCGACCTCTACTACGTCCACAACCCCGAGACGCAACTCCAGTCGAAGTCCCGCGACGCGGTGTACGACCAGCTCGAAGCGACCTTCGAGCGCTTAGAGGAGCGGGCGGCCGCGGGCGACCTCCGCTACTACGGCGTCGCGACGTGGGAGGCGTTCCGCGTCCCGCCGGACCACGACAGCTACCTCTCGCTGCCCGAGGTCGTCGAGCGCGCCCGCACGGCGGCGTCGACCGTCGGCAACGCGGCGACGCACCTCCGGGCGGTTCAGCTCCCGTTCAACGTCGCGATGGCCGACGCGTTCACCGTCGCGGCCCACGACGGAGCCGAGGGACCGCAGTCGGCGCTGTGGTTCGCCCACGAGGCCGGGCTGGACGTGTTCACGAGCGCGTCCATCATGCAGGGGCAGTTGGCCGCCGAGATTCCCGACGAGGTGGCGGCGCGGCTCTCGGGCGAGACGAGCGCACAACGCGCGATCAACTTCGCGCGGAGCGCGCCGGGCGTGACCTGCTCGCTGGTCGGCACCGGCTCGGTCGAGCACGCGCGAGAAAACGTCGACGCGGGCCGGTACGAACCGCTCGGCGCGGACGCGTTCGACGCCGTCTTCCAATAGCTACCCGAGTTCTTTCCACTCGCTGCCGCACTCGGGGCAGACCCGGACCTTGCCGACCTCGTCGGGGTCGTTGTCCGTCGCGAGCGGCTCGTCGCAGGCGGTACAGGAGAGCCGGCCGTAGTTGTCCTTCTCGACGTCGCCGGCCCGCAGGGCCTTTCGCACTGAGTCCATACCTGACTCTGTGCCACCCGCGAGTAAAAACCCCGTGGGGCAGTTTCGGAACGTTGTTCACGGGTTCGGGAGTACGACTGCCCGTGTCTCGCCGTCGCGTCTTCGGATCGTTGCTGGGGATGGTGTTCGTCATCAACCTCGCCAGGGTCGTCTTCGCGCCGCTCATCGAGCCCATCCGGGCGACGACGGGCGCGACCGACGCGACGCTCGGACTGCTCGCGACGATGGCCTGGGCCGGCAGCGCGCTCCCCCGCCTCCCGACCGGGATCCTGCTGACCCGCGTCTCGCGGGCGAAGGCCATCTTCGGGTCGGGCGTCGTCCTGACCGTCGGGACGACGGTCGCGGCGCTGGTGGTCGACCCACAACACCTGTTGATCGGCGCGTTCGTCATGGGCCTGGCGAGCGGCGTGTACCTCACCGCGGCGAACACGCTGGTGAGCGAACTGTTCCCGCGTCGGCCTGGCCGCGCCCTCGGCGGGCACGGCGTCGCCGCCCAGTTCGCCGCGGTGGGCGCGCCCGCGCTCGTCTCGTTCGTGCTCGTCGTCGGGACCTGGCGGACGGCGCTCCAGTGGATGGCGGTGGCCGCCGCGGCGATGACCGTCGCGTTCACGCTCGTCGCGCGCCGCGTCGACCTGCCCGAGGCGGGCACCGAGGACCGCGACCTGCTCGGGGCGGCCCGCGCCCAGTGGCACATCATCGCCACGAGCGTCGCCACCATCGGCGTCGCGGGGATGACCTGGAACGGCCTGTTCAACTTCTACGTCACCTACGCCACGAGCGTCGGGCTGAGCGCGGGCCAGGGCCGGACGCTCCTGACCGTGGCGTTCGGGGCCGGCATCCCCGCGTTCTACGTCAGCGGCCGGCTGGCGGACCGCCTCCCGTCGGTGCCGTACCTCCTCGTCATCCTGACGGCGTTCACCGGCTGCGTGCTGGTGCTGCCGTCGCTGACCGGGTTCTGGTCGCTGGCCGCGTTCAGCGTCGTCGTCGGCTACGTCATCCACAGCCTCTTTCCCGCAATCGACACGTACCTGCTGGGCTCGCTCCCGGACCGCCACCGCGGGAGCGCCTACGCGACCTACGGCGCGGGGATGATGCTGTGTCAGGCCCCCGGGAGCGCGCTCATCGGGACCCTGCTCGACCGCGGCGTCGCGTTCCCGACCATCTTCCGCTGGCTGGGCTTCGCGCTGCTGGCGGTCCTGCTCGCCCTCGTCGCGCTCCACCTCGACGGCCGGCTCCCGCGGGCGGCCGAAGCCTAAAGGCTGAAGCCCCTCGACGCCGCGTGTCCGGTATGGACCTGACGCCGGACGAACTCGCCGGCGTGGTCGACCTCTTCGGGTCGCTCACGCGGGCGGAACTCCGGACGGCCCGGGACGAACTCGCGTTCAAGCGGGGCGTCGAGGCCGACCCGGACGGCTTCGAGACGGCGGTCGACGACGCCGTCGCCTCGTATCACCTCGTCGCCGTCGCAGACCACGATGCGGACGCCGAGGAGCCCCTGCTGGTGGTCGGCCCAGTCGCGTTCCCCGACCTGCCGGAGGGAGCGGCGGACCTGCCACACATCATGGACGTGCCGTCGCGGGACCTCTCCCGAGCGGCGGTCGTCGAGGCCGTCAAGTCGCGCTTCCGCGACGACGCCGTGGTGGCCGTCAAGGCCGGCGACGACGACCGCATCGCGACGCTGCTCGACGTGAGCTACGACATCGAGGCCTGGGAGGATGTCGACATGGACGGGCTCCGCGACCGACTCGACGACGTGTGACCCGGACGATGGGGGCGACCGTCCGGGCGCTTGCGACCCACGCGAATTAAGGCCGCCCGTTGCCTACGACGTGGTATGGAGTTCGACCGGGTGGCGGCCCACGAGCCGGTCACCGTGGAGGACGAGCCGCGGGAGGCGGCCGTCGTCGTTCCGGTCGTCAGCTGCGCCGACGGCGAGGCGATCCTGTTCACGAAGCGCGCCGACCACCTGCCGGACCACCCCGGGCAGATGTCGTTCCCCGGCGGCGGCTACGAGCCCGAGGACGACGACCTGCTCCAGACGGCGCTGCGGGAGGCAAACGAGGAGATCGGGCTCGACCCGATGGCGGTCAACGTCGTCGGCCGCCTCGACGACATCCGGACGATCACGCGGTACTCCGTCCGGCCGTTCGTCGCCCGCATCCCCGACCGCGAGTACCGGCCGTCCGACGACGAAGTGGCCGAGGTCGTGACGCTCCCGGTCTCGGAGCTGACCGACCTGGAGAACTACGAGTCCGAACAGCGCGACCACCCCCACTACGGCGAGATCCGGCTCCACTTCTTCTACGTCGACGGCTACACCGTCTGGGGGGCGACGGCGCGGATGCTCGTCCAGTTGCTCGAACTCGCGACCGACTGGGAGATGCCCCGGGAGCCGGACCGCTACGCGGGCCCCGACGACGACCTGCCACCGAGCGTCCGCGACGAGGTGCAGTGACCACCAGCGGCGGACGAGAACGACAGGATTTTGCGACCCCGGGTACGTGATAGGCTAACTGAATGACTTCGCTCACTGGGCCGCGACTCGCCGCGGCCGGCATCGACGCGGTCGCGCTGAAACCGACCGAGGTCGACGTGTCCCGCGCGGTCGACCTCGACGTGGACACGCTCGCCATCGACTACGAGGGGGCCGACCACGTGCCGGCCCCGGAGACCGTCGAGCGACTGGCCAACCACGCCGAGGTGCGCGTCACCACGCCGGTCCGGGCCGACGGCTACGACCCGCTCGACGACGCGAGCGCGGTCGGCGCGCTCCCGGAGAGCGCGAAGCGCGTCCTCGTCGCCGGCCACAGCGCCTACCTCTCAGCGGACGAAGCGAACCGCGCAGTCGCGCCGCGACTGCGGGCCGCGGCCGACGAGACAGACGACCCGTGGGTCGGCACGGAGGGCATCGAACGGCTCGCGCTCGCCGTCGGCGGGACGCAGTACGAACTCCTCTCGCGGACCACGGCCCGCGACGTGCGGACGCTCCGAACGGCCGGCTTCGAGGGAGACATCGCGGTGTACGCGCCGCTGGTCCTCTCGACCAGCGAGGACGCAGTGCTCGACGCCGTCGGCGACTACGCCGCCCGTCGTGCGCCGGTCCGGAAGGCGCTGCCCGAGGGCGCGCCGACCGACAGCCGCGCGACGGGACGCGCCCGCGACGTACTGGCCCAGGCCGTCCGCGACTACGCGCTCGTCGGGTCGGCCGAGACGGTGGCCGAGCGGACCGAGCGCCTGCACGACCTCGGCGTCGACGCCGTCGTCGGCTACCCGGCGCGCGGGCTGGACCCCTTCCTCCCGTAGATGACCGCCGTCGCCGTCGTCGGCGGCGGGGCCGTCGGCCTGGCGACCGCCGGTGCGCTCGCGCGCCGCGGCGCGTCGGTGACCGTCTACGAACGCGACGAACTGGGCAGCGGCGCGACCGGGCGCGCGGCGGGCCTCTGCTACGACGCGTTCGCCGACGACGTGGACGCCGGCGTCGCACGGGCCGCGCTCGACCGCTACCGCGACCTGGACCTGTTCGAACCCCGGCCCTACGTCTGGGTCGCCCGCGACGAGAGCGACGCGCGAGCGGTCCGCGAGCAGGTCGGACAGATGCGAGCGAACGGCGTCGCGGTCGAGACGCTGACGCCGGCCGAACTCGGGGAGCGCTACCCCGCGCTCGCGACCGACGACGTCGAGGTCGCGGGACTCGCTCGCGACGCCGGCCTCCTCGACCCCGAGCGCGTCGTCTCGACGCTCGCCGACCGCGCCCGCGAGGCCGGCGCTGGCATCGAGACCGAAACACCAGCGTCGCTCGCGTCGGCGACGACGGTCGAGGCGGGCGGCGAGGCGCGTGACTTCGACGCCGTCGTCGTCGCGGCCGGCCACGCGACCGCGCCGCTGGTCGCGTCCCTCGACGTCTCGCTCGCGGTCAAGCCCTACCGGGCGCAGGCGCTCGTCACAGCGCCGGTGGACGCCGCCCTGCCGTCCTTTTACGACGCGACGGCCGAGTTCTACTGGCGACCGAAGGGCGACGGCCTGCTCGTCGGGAACGGCGCACACGAGGTCGACCCCGAAGACTGGAACCGCGACGCGGACCCGGCGTTCGTCGAGCGGAGCCTCGACCGGGTCGCCCGGTCGACGACGCTCGACCCGTCAACCGACCGCGCGTGGGCCGGCCTCTGCACGGCGACGCCGGACGGCGACCCACTCGTCGGCCGGGTCGCCGACGGCCTCTGGGTGGCGACCGGGTGGCAGGGCCACGGGCTCATGCGCGCTCCGGCGATGGGCGCGTACCTCGCGGCCGACGTGCTCGACCGACCGAATCCGGTATCGGAGTATCTGCCGACCCGCGTCGACCCCGCCCGGTTCGACGGGTCGGAGGCGTTCGACGCGCTTGCCGACCCCACCCGCGACTGGTGAGGAGAGACAGCGTGTGAAAACGTAGACGGCCGCTCAGTCCTCGGTCTCGTCGGTCGCCTCGTCCGCGTCGTCGGCATCGTCGGTGTCCACGGCCACGTCGGTCTCGTCGCTCGATTCGACGGATTCGTCTTCGTCGTCCCCGGCCGACTCGGCGACTTTCGGGACGCGGACGTGGAGCGTCCCGTTGCTCTTGAGCGTCGCCCGCGCCGTCTCCGGGTCGACGTCGGCGTCGCCGGGGAGGGTGACCCTCCCGTCGAGCGAGAGGCCGCGGCCGGGGTAGCGCATGTCGAAGCCCTCGTAGAACTCCCGGAATCGGTCGACGCGGACCTCGACGCGGTCGTCGACGTAACGCACCTGGATGTCCGAGGCCGTCGCGCCCGGGGTGTCGAAGACGACGAGGTAGGCGTCGTCGGACTCCAGCAGGTCCGACGGGAGCGATTTGTTCTCCTGGACCCGGCCGGCGGCCCGCCCCAGGTTCTCGAAGATGGCGTTGCCGATGGACGCCCCGATGTCTCGGATCATAGCTCGATTTCGTCCAGGCACTCGGTCCCGCCGCAGTACGGACACGAGAACGCCGCGAGTTCGACATCGTCCGGCATGTCGTACGTGTAGTGCATCTCGAACATGTCGAGTTCGCAGTCGTCGTCCGTGCAGACGACCTCCATCGTGGCTGGCATAGTGTTCAGTTGGTCCGTCGCGGACAAACCCCTTACGGACGAGCGAACCTCGGTCGTGGCTCGCGGCGCGCCCGGCGTCGGTGAACGCTGGAAAGCGTCGAACCGCCGGGACCCAACATTGATGTCGATTCCATCGAACTGGGAGGTATGTGTTCACTGGTCCTCGGTGTCGACTTCAGCGGCGCGGCGGCCGCCGGCGACGCGCTCTGGGTCACCGAGGCGACGCCGACGGCCGACGGACTGCGCGTCGAGGACTGCTACCGCGGGACCGACCGGTGGGGACGGGACCGCGAGGCGGCCCACGCCGGACTGGTCGACCGCATCGCCGACGACGAGGTCGGTACCGTCGGCCTCGACTTCCCGTTCAGCCTCCCACAGCCCCTCCTCGACGCCCAGTGCGGCGGGACGTGGTCGGGGTTCGTCGACTGGGTGGCGAGCGCCGGCGGCCCGACCGACCCCGAGTCGCTCTCGGAGGTCTGCCGACACACCGCCGAGATGACCGTCGGGAGCCGCGACCTGCGGCGAGAGACCGACTTCCGGCGGGGCGCGCTGTGTCCGTACACCAACCGCACCCGGAGCATGACCTTCTACGGCGTCCGCGACGTGCTCGGGAAGCTTCGAGACGACCCGTCGACGGCCGTGATTCCGATGCAGGACCGGGACGCCGAGACGGTCGTCGCGGAGGTGTATCCCGCCGCGACCTTCGGCTGGCTGGGCTGCTACCGCGAGGGATACAAGAACGCCGACGGGGCACGCCCGCGCCGGGAGGCCACCGTCGCGGCAGTCGAGGCCTGTAGCGTCGCGCTCGACGAGCACCGCGAGGCGTACCTCGACAGCCACGACGCGCTGGACTCGCTGGCCGCCGCCGTCTCCGCGGGCCGTCTCACCGACGGGCCCGCCCCGCCGCTGTCCGGCCCCGAGAGCGAGGGCCACATCTACGTCTGACCGCTTCGATTGTAGCGAATGTCTGCTCTCCCGACACTTCCTTGACAGCGGCCCCCGTGAGTGTCCACATGACACCCGAACCGCCGGCGCTCGGCCGCGTCCGAACGGTCGCACACCTGCTCGACGAGAGCGTCCGCGTCCCCGGGACCGGCTTCCGCGTCGGTCTCGACCCGCTGCTGGGCCTGGTCCCGTTCGTCGGCGACGTGCTTGCCGCGCTCTGCTCGCTGTACATCGTCGCCGAGGCCGCCCGGCTCGGCATCCGCAAGCGGACGCTGGTCCGGATGCTGTTCAACGTCGCGCTGGACACGCTGCTCGGGAGCGTCCCCTTCGTCGGCGACTTCTTCGACGCGTACTGGAAGGCCAACGTCCGGAACGCCGACCTGCTGGCCGCGGCGCTCGACGCCGACGACTGAGGCCGACCAGACACGGTTTTGAGTGTCGAGCGTCAAGCGACGGGTATGACTGACCCCGAGACGCTCGACGTGACCATCGTCGACGGCTACGTCGACGAGCCCGCGCACTTCGGGGTCCCGCCGTACGTCTCGACGTACCCGCGGTACGCCGCCGGCGCGCTGGTCGACGCCGGCGTCCACCGCGAGCAGATTACGTACCACACCATCGACGAACTCCGCGAGGAGAACCGGTACTGGCGCGACGTGGAGGACGCGGACCTGCTCGTGTACGTCGGCGGGATGACCGTGCCCGGCAAGTACGTCGGCGGGACGCCGGCCGAGCCCGACGAGGTGCGAAAGCTCGCCTGGACGGCGAACGGCACCTCGCTGATGGGCGGCCCCGTTCGCTTCGGCGTCGGCGAGGCCAACGAGGGCGCGAGCGAGACGGCGCGCGACGACCTGGACTTCGACTTCCTGGCGATGGCCGACGTTGAGGCCGCGGTGTTCGACCTCGTCGACTCCGGGCTGGAAGGGTTCAACGACCGCTACCGCTCGGTCGAGGAGGAGACCCGCTGGGCCCGCGCCGGCGCGTTCGTCGTCGAACAGCACCCGAATCACCCCGACTACCTCATCTGCGAACTGGAGACCTCCCGGGGCTGTCCGTACCGGTGTTCGTTCTGCACGGAGCCGATGTACGGCGACCCGGACTTCCGCCCGCCCGATAGCGTCGTCGACGAGGTGGACGCCCTCTCTGACCGCGGCGTCAGGCACTTCCGGCTGGGTCGGCAGGCCGACATCCTCGCCTACGGCGGCGACGGTGAGGCCCCGAACCCCGACGCGCTCCGGCGACTGTACGGCGGCATCCGCGAGGTGGCCCCGGACCTGGAGACGCTCCACCTCGACAACATGAATCCCATCACCGTCGTGAAGTGGCCAGAGAAGGCCCGCGAGGGGATCCGAATCATCGCTGAGCACAACACGCCCGGCGACACCGCCGCCTTCGGGCTGGAGTCGGCCGACCCGAACGTGATGAGCGACAACAACCTCAACGTCACCGCTGATCAGTGCTTCGAGGCGGTGAAAATCGTCAACGAGGTCGCGGGCTGGCGGCCGGGAGGCGATGGCGACCCGCTACGCGGGTCGGAAACGCGAGCGGCGTCGCCGCGAGCGAGGGACACCGCTCCGAACTTCGGCGACGACGCCGCCCGCCGGCTCCCGAAGTTGCTGCCCGGCATCAACCTCGTCCACGGGCTGAAAGGCGAGACCAAAGAGACCTTCGAGCACAACAAGCGGTTCCTCCAGCGCGTCTACGACGAGGGCCTGATGCTCCGGCGCGTGAACATCCGGCAGGTGATGGCCTTCGAGGGGACGGACATGGCCGAAACCGGCGCAGAGATCGCCCGCGACCACAAGAAGCTGTTCAAGCAGTACAAGCGCGAGGTCCGCGAGGAGATCGACAACCCGATGCTCCAGCGGGTCGCGCCGCCGGGGACCGTCCTGCCCGACGTGCACCTGGAGTACCACCAGGACGGCAAGACGTTCGGCCGGCAACTGGGGACCTACCCGCTGCTGGTCGGCATCCCCGGCGAGCGCGACCTCGGTCGGACCATCGACGTGGCCGTCACCGACCACGGCTACCGCTCGGTGACCGGCGTTCCGTACCCGCTGGACCTCAACAGCGCGTCGATGGCGGAACTGGCGACGCTCCCGGGGGTCGGCAAGAGCCGCGCCGGCGACATCCTCGTCGGCCGCCCCTACCAGACCGTCGGCGAGGTCGGCGACGACCTCGCGAAGTTCGCGACGGCGCGGTCGCCCGAGGGCGCTGACTGACTGCGCTGGGCCGCCTCCGGCCGGAATCGCTCTCTGCCGCCGAACAGAAGGTACTTTTGTGTCGGTCTCGCAACCATAGCACAATGAGTTCCGGCGTCGAGGTGAGCGTCGTCCTCCCCGCCTACAACGAGGCGGACACCATCGAGCAGACGGTCTCGATAACCCTGGAGACGCTCGACGACTTCCTCCCCGAGGGCGCGTACGAGGTCCTCGTCGCGGAGGACGGCTGCTCCGACCGGACGCCGGAGATTGCGACGCGGCTCGCACGCGAGGACGACCGCGTGCGTCACATCCACAGCGACCAGCGCCTCGGTCGCGGCGGCGCGCTCGAGTACGCCTTCGAGCGGGCCGACGGCGAGACGCTGGTGTACTTCGACACGGACCTGGCGACGGACATGAGCCACCTGCAGGAGCTCGTGGACGCGATTCGGGTCGAGGGGTACGACGTGGCGACGGGGTCGCGCTGGCTCCCCGAGAACCGCGCCGACCGGCCGGCCAAGCGCGGCATCCCGAGCTTCGGCTACAACACGCTCGTCCGGACGGTGCTCCGGTCCGACCTGCGAGACCACCAGTGCGGCTTCAAGGCCTTCGACCGGACGGCGCTGGAGTCGCTGTTGCCCCGCGTGCAGGACGAACACTGGTTCTGGGACACGGAACTGCTCGTCAAGGCCCAGCGCGACGGCTACCGGGTCAAGGAGTTCCCGGTCGACTGGACGCCCAAGGGCGACTCGAAGGTCGACATCGTCAGGGACGTCTTCGGCATGGGCAGTCAGATACTCCGGACGTTCTGGGAGCTGTCTGTCAGCCCGCGCATCACGCGCGAGGTGTCGCTGGGCGCGGGGACGATGCTCGTCGTCCTCGCCTTGCTCCTGATGACGCAGTACCTGAACCCCGAGCGGGTGCTGGCGGAGATGGCCGGCGCGGCCCCCGAAGTGGTGGCGCTCTCGGCTGTCGTCTACGCCGCCTCCTGGCCGCTTCGGGGCTTTCGCTACCGCGACATCCTCGTCTCGATGGGGTATCGCGAGCGCTGGCAGTTCCTCACCGGCGCGATATTCATCAGTCAGACCGGGAACCTCGTGTTCCCCGCGCGGGCGGGCGACGCGGTCCGGGCCTACGTCGTGAAGGCCCGCCGCTCCATCCCCTACCCCAGCGGCTTCGCGTCGCTGGCCGTCGAGCGCGTCTTCGACCTGCTGACCATCACGCTGCTCGCCGGCGTCGTCATGCTCGGACTGGCCGCGACAGGCTCTGCCGGCGAACTGCTGTCGGCGCTGTCGGGCGGGTCGGTCGGCGGGGACGCGGCGAGCAGCGGTCGGACGGCCGTGGCCGTGGCGGGCGCGGTCGGCGTCGCCGCCGTCGCGGCCGTCGCCGTCATCGTCGGAAGCGCCCGCACGGACCGGAACTTCGTTCGTGCGGTCGTCGGACGCCTGAGCGACGACTCCTACGCCGACTACGTCGCGGGCGTCGTCGAGCGCTTCGCCGGCGACGTCCAGACCGTCGCCGCCGACGGGCCGGCCTTCGCCCGCGTCGGCGCGGGCAGCCTGCTCATCTGGACGCTCGACGTGGTCACGGCGCTGATCGTCTTCGAGGCCTTCGGCTACGGGCTGACGGCCTCGCTCGTCGCCGTCGGCTTCTTCGCCGTCAGCGTCGGGAACCTCGCGAAGGTGTTGCCGCTGACGCCGGGCGGCATCGGCCTCTACGAGGGCGCGTTCACCGTCATCGTCGCGTCGCTGACGCCGGTCGGCGTCGCCGCCGCGCTCGGCGTCGCCATCGTCGACCACGCGGTCAAGAACGGCGTCACCATCGCCGGGGGGCTGGGCTCGATGGCCTGGCTCAACGTCTCGCTGACGACGGCGGTCGAGGAGAGCCGCGAGGCCAGCGACGTCGAGGCCGCCGCGACCGAGGACTGACCGCTCACTCCGGCCGCGACAGCGGGTTCGGCACCGACTCGAAGACGTAACTGTGCGACCGGTCGGTCAGCCGCATCCGGGTCAGACACTTGTACTCCCACGTCGGCGCGAACAGGACGTCGGCCGCGTCGTCGACCCACGCCTCGGGGACGCCCTCTCGACGGAGGTCCGCGAGCGCCTCCGCGACGACCGCCGAGAGGACGGCCCAGCAGCGCGACTCCGATACGGTCCGGTGGCGGACGAGCACCCGAACCAGCTCCGCGAGGTGGTTCTGGACCAGCGCGTAGGTGCATTTGTCGTACGCCGGCCCCATCCCGTCGGCGACGGTCACCGACCCGGGATACGGCTCGACGGCGTGACCGCTCGCGGCGAGGCGCTCCCGACAGATCCGTAGTCCGCCGTAGTCGCGAACGAGCGCGCCCGTCGGGTCGCCGTCGTCGAAGACGACGACGCAGTTCTGGAGGTGTGCCTCCAGCCCGATGCCGTACGCGATCAGCAGTCGGAGCGCGTCGGGGACGACCGTCTCGGCGTACGACCGGAGGAACGCCGCCGTCGCGTCCGTACCGCCGTCGGGGGCCAGCGCGTCGACCAGCGGGCGTCCCTCGACCGGGCCGCGGGCGAGCAGCGCCGCGGCGGTCAGCGGGAGCGCCCCGTCGCCGACGAGTTCGAGCGGGTTCTGCCGGACGAGCGCCGAGAGGTGTTTCGCCCGGACGTGGCCGGGACCGTCGGTGTGTGGCCCGTCGGGGTCGTGGAAACAGGCGCCGGCGGTCTCGGGGACGCCCCGGAGCGACCGGAAGGCGCCGTCGTCGAACACCGCGTCGACGGCGTCGGTGACCCGGGGACCGTTGTGGACCGTCTGGGGCGTGATCGTTCGGACCGAGGAAGTCGTTTGGATCCCCAGCGAGACCTTCAGGTGGGGCGGCGTCGGGTCACCGGTCCGCGGGACGAGCGTGCGGAGCGAGACGGTCGCGGCCGCTGGCAGGGCGCAGTCCGGGACGGGGACGACGACGCCGCGGTCGATCTCGCGGGCGTACCGCTCCGGCAGTTCGTGGCGGTACTGCCAGGGGTGGACCGGGAGGACGGTCACCGCGTCGGGGTCGCGGCCCGCGGTCGACACGGCCTCGGCGACCCCCTCGCGGAGTCCGGGCACCAGGTCGTAGAGCCGCTCGGAGAGCGACGGTCCGCCGGCGACGGCGTCGCCGCTGGCATACTCGTCGGCGACCGCGACGAATCTGACCTCGGGAACGGCGTCGTACTCCGAGCCGTACGAGACGACCTCCGACGGGCCGAATCCCCGCCGGAGCTTCGTTCCCGGGTGCAGCGGGTGGCCCTCGACGACCAGTCGCTCGGAGCGCAACAGCGGGTCCGCGGCCGTCCGGAGATACGCCCGGTCGTCGCCCCAGTCGGCGTCGGTGGCCCGCTCGCGGACCGACGCTTCCCTGCGGTCGCGGCGGGTGTACGCCAGCGCGAGGTTAGCCGCGCTGTCGGCCAGTTCTGCGGCCACGCGCTCGCGTTCGTCGTGGGTCACGCCGCCGAGTCGACCGGCCGACCAGAGCGTCCGCAGGACCCGCTCGGGTCGGGTGAGCCGGCGGGTCGCGTCCGCGTCACAGCGGACGGCGTCGCCGACCGGGTCGGGGCGTCTGAACGCGCGCATCCCCGCGACGGGGGCCACGAGTGCGGCGTCTATCGACGGGAGCGGTACCACGAGCGCGCGCTCGGCGGCGGGCGGGAGCGGCCGGAGCCGGTCGACAACGGTCGCCAGCGGCTGTCCCGGCGGGACCGACATCGAGCGGTCGGCGTTCGACAGCGGAACGGTCCGGGCGTCCTCGCCCAGGCCGCCGACGTTCTCCCGGACGACGCCGGCGAGCAGGCGGTGGATGATCGCGCGCCGTGCCGGGGGGACCGCCGCGCGGTAGCGGTCGTAGAGGCAGCCGCCGTCGCCCCGCGGGAGCAGCGCGACGGCGTCCGCGAGGCGGCGCTCGGCCTCCGAGAGGTCGACGTCGCCGCCCTCGGCGGGGTCGAGGACAGCCATCGTCACCGCCCCCTCGCCCGCGGTCGGGCGTGTCTCGCGAGCGGGTTCGCGACGGTCGTCCGGCCGTAGTCGTGGGTGGCGTCGCGGAGCCGCATCGCGGTCAGCGCCTTGTGGACCACGCGGTCGTCGAACAGCGACGCGCGGTCGGCTGAGACGCGCCGGTCCGGCACCGCGTCGTCGGCCGCGAGGGCGTCGAACGTCTCCTCGCACCGGCGCCGGACCAGTCGCCAGCAGTCGGCGGCCGCCACCGGTTCGGTCGCGCAGAGCCGCCCGACCAGTTCCCCGATGTGGTTCTGGAACAGCGAGTACCAGAGCTTCTCGCGTGCCGCCGCCGCGTCGTCGGTGAACACCTCGGAGTCGGGATGGGGCGAGACCTCGGCGCCGTCGAACCGTCCGTCGTGGACGCGGACACCGCCGAAGTCGCCGACGAGTGCGCCCGTCGGTCGCCCGTCATCGAACACCACGTACGTGTTCTGGAGGTGGGCTTCGAGCGCGACGCCGCGGGCGACGAGCAGGCGCAGCGGTCCCGGCACCACCGCGTCGAGGTACGCCGCGAGGAACGACTCGACGGCCGCCGAGCGGTCAGACCCGGACAGGCCGTCGGCGAAGGAGTCGAGCGTGGCGGTGAGAACCGACCTGCGGCCCGGGGGCGCCCGCGCCAGCAGGCCGGCGGCCGTCACCGCACGTCGGTCGTCCTCGACGGCGGGGTGCGTCGCGGGGTGGCGTCGAGCGAGCGCCGAGAGGTGGCGAGCGTCGTCGTAGGCGGGGCCGTCGGTGTGGGGACCGCCCGGTGGGTCGTAACAGGTCGCCGCCGGCTCGGAGAGGACGCCGAACCCCGAGACGGAAAGCGCGTCGCAGGCCGCCGTCAGCGCGCCGCTCAGCTGCGGCCCGTTCGTGACGGCGTTGGGCGAGAGCGTCCGGACGGCGTTGGTCGTCTGGACGCCGATAGCGAGCTTCAGGTGTGGCGGCCGGTCCGCCGCAGTCGATCCGGGTACGGGGACGACCGTTCGGAGCGAGAGCAGCGGCGTCGCCGGGGCGGTGTACGACGGGACGGGGACGACGACCCCGGCCTCCCGCGCCTCCGCGTAGCGGTCCGGGAGGACGTGACGGAACTGCCACGGATGAACGGGGACGACGGCGTACTCCGAGACCGGCCGTCCCGACGGGAGCGCCGTCCCGACCGCCATCCGGAGGTTCGGGAACGTCGCGTAGAGCCGCTCGGTGAGCGACCGGTCGTCGACACTGGCCACCAGCGCTCGGTCGCGGTGGATCGCGGCGAACCGCAACGGTAGCGAGTCGGCGAACTCCGGCGCGAACGACAGCGACTCGGTCGGCGACATGCCGCGCCTGATCTTCGCGCCGGGGTGGAAGGGGTGGCCGCCCGTAACCAGTCCGTCGAACGCGGCCGAGGCGTCGACCCTCGACTGGTCGGCCGGACCGGTCGGCGTCGGCGTCGATTCGCTGTCGGCCCACCGCACTCGGCGTGCCAGCCGTGCGAGCGCGAGGTTCGCGACGCTCTCTCCGAGCTCGGCGCGGAACCGCTCGGGCGCCTCCGGCTCGTCGAAGGCGCGCTCGCGGTCGAGGAGCGGGACCAGCGACTCCGGGGACCCGACCGGTTCCGTCGCCTCGACCCGGCAGTTGACCGCGGGCGAGACGAACGCGAACCGCCCGAACGCTCGCCGGTCGGCGACGGACGCGGCGACGACCGCCTCGGAGGCGGGAAACCGGAGCAGGAGCACGTCCTCGGTCCCGTCGGGTTCGGGGAGTCGGGCGGCGAGGGCGTCCCCGTCGAGCGAGACCAGCGGTTGGGCGGTCGCCTCCGAGAGGTCGGGGTCCGTCGCGTCGACGACCAGCGGCTCCGGAAGCGCGTCCGGCAGGTCGCGAGCGAGTCCCCCGAGTAGCCGGGCGAGCACTCCCCACCTCGCCGCCGAGAGTTCGCGTCGGTACGCCTCGTCGGCAGGCGAGGCGAGGTCGTGGCGCTGGGCGTACCGGAACGCCGCAGCCAGCCCCGCTCGCTCGCGCTCGGTCAGTTCCCCGTGTGCCACCACCGGCCGGTCGGCGACCGCCGATCCTGTCAACGATCGTGTCATCGCTCTCGTGTTTAGGGGAGCCTAAAAATAACTCTTTCCTAGTTTAGGTAGACCAAAAACATAAGTGAGGGGCGAAACCAGCGGGGGTATGACACCGCTCGTCCGGCGGCCCGGTGCCGCGTTCGCGGCGCTGTCGTCCACGTCGGTGGTCCGCGCCTACGGCTACGCCCTCACGGCGACGTACCTGTCGTTCTACGCGGCGGCGTTCGACGCGCCCGGGCTCTGGATCGGGGCGTTCACGACCGCGTTCGCAGTCGCACAGACCGTGACGACGGCGGCGCTGGGGGCGTGGGCCGACGGCGAGCGAATCCAGCGACTGCTGGCCGGTGCCGCGCTCGCCAGCGCGGCGACCTACGTCGGGTTCGTGTTCGTCGTCGACGAACTGACGCTGGTCGCGGCGCGGGTCGCTCAGGGAGTCACAGTGAGCGTGCTGTTCGTGCTCGGGACGGCCGCCGTCTCCGGCCGCGCGTCGGCGGACGACCGCGGGCGGCAGGTTGGTCTGTTCAACCAGGTCGGCGCGCTGGCCGGCGGTCTCGGGACCGCCAGCGCCGGCGTGATCTACCAGACGGCGGGGTTCGCACCCGGCTACCTCCTGCTCGTGGCAATGAGCCTGGTTAGCGTCTGGGCGCTGGCGCGGACCGACCTGGGCGTCGACGACTTCGGGGCCGCCGGCGGAGTCCGCGCCTACCGTCGGCTGGTCGGCCGTCCCGCGGTCCACGGGATCGCCGCGTTCCGCGTGGGGTTCGCCTTCGCCAAGACGGCGGTCAGAGTGTACCTGCCCATCTACGCGTACCTCGCGGTGTCGCTGTCGCCGGCGGCCGTCGGCGTCGTCCTCACCGCTCCGCGGGTCGCCCGAACCGTCTGTCAGGGGTACGCCGGCGCACTGGCCGACCGCGTCGGTCGACGCCCCCTCCTGGGTGCGGCCGCGGTCGGCTACGTCGCCGCGGCGGCGGCCGTCCCGCTCGCGGGGTCGCTGGAAACCCTGACCGCCTGCGCATTCCTGTTCGGGCTCTCGGACGCCTGCCGCGTCCCCGCGAGCGTCGCACTGTTCACCGAGGCCGAGACCGCCTCGAGGGCCGTCACCTCGCTGTCGCTCCGGAGTCTCCTCTGGAAGCCGGGTTCGATCGTCGCGCCCGTCCTCGCCGGCGCCCTCCACGACGCCGTGAGCGTCCACGCCGTCTTCTACGCGACCGCCGCCGTCGTCGTCGGAACGGTCGCGGTCGCCGCCTCGTTCGACGGCGGCCGCCCTGCGTGCGAACCGACGCCCGGCGCGGACTGAGCGCGACGGTCGTCGTTTCAATAGATTTTTATGTTTTTAGGTCGGCCTAAAAACTGATGCGACGGAGAACGTTCATCGCGAGCGGTACGGGAACGACGATTGGACTCCTCGCCGGCTGCACCGGTGACGGCGGTGAGGCGTCGACCGAGACCGGAGACGGGTCCGAACCGGCGGCGACGAACACGGAGACCACCGGCGGGACCGACGCCGTCGAGGGCGACGGTGACGAGTCGGCGGCCCGGGCGGAGGGCGGCTACACCGTCTCGATGGAACCGATGGGACCGGTGACCTTCGACGGGCCGCCGGAGGACTGGGTGGCGCTGCTGCCGAGTTACGCCGACATGGGGATCGCGCTGGACGCCGGGCAGACGCTCGGGATCCAGTTACCCTACCGGTACGCCAGCCACTTCTACGAGGAGCTCCCGGGCGTCGAGTACGACCCCGACGCGGTGACGACACTGTATCAGGACGGGGTCGACAAGGAGCGGATCTACGAACTCGACGCCGACGTCCACTTCATGGAACCCAACCAGCTGATCCACTGGTACGGCTGGGACGAGGGGGACGTCGAGGAGATCGCGAGCAACGTCGGCCCGTTCTTCGGGAACTTCATCCGGCGACGCAGCGACGCGTGGCACGACTATCCCTACTACTCGCTGTACGGCGCCTTCCGGAAGATCGCGAAGGTGTTCGACCGCGAGGAGCGCTACCGACAGTTCAGGTCGTTCCACGACGAGTTCCTCGCCGACGTACAGGAGCGACTGCCCGAGGAGACCCCCGAGGCGGCGCTCCTGTACCCGGCCGACGAACCGCCGGAGACGTTCTATCCGTATCAGCTCTACGACGGCGGCGTCGGCAAGAAGCAGTGGCGCGATCTGCGGCTGCGCGACGCCTTCGAGGGGACCGACGTGGGCCACTACTCGGGCGATACGAGCCTGGAGGTCGACTTCGAGACGCTGCTGGACATCGACCCGGACGTGCTGTTGATCCGCGGCCAGGAGGAGCGCGACCGCGCGGCCTTCGAGGAACACGTCGTCGAGCCGCTGGCTGACCACCCCGTCGGGAGCGAACTGACCGCCGTCCGGGACCGTGCGGTCTATCAGGGCGGCTACCTCGATCAGGGACCGATCATCAACCTCTTCCAGACCGAACTGGCCGCGCAGCGGATCTTCGCCGATGAGTTCTCCGAGGACCGACTGTTCGACCGCCAGCGCCTCGCGAACGTCGTCACCGGGGAGACCTGACCCCCGATAGTCGACGCCGCTGGATCGGTCGTCCTCCGCGGGATCAGTACAACCCCGTCGCGAACGGCCCGAACGCCCCCGCCACCGCGTGCACGAGCGCCGATTCGCGGTCGATGGCACCACCGGTGAGCACGCCCGCCGCGCCCGCGCGCTCCTTGAGGTTCTCGGTCCCCAGTACGTCGTCGAGCACCGGCCCCAGCTCCTCGCCCGCACGCACTCGCTCGGCGATACGGTCGGGGAGTCGGAGCGCGGGACCAGCGCCCCGTTCGAGCCCGTCGCCGTCCGACACGGCGGCCCACATGATCACGTACAGCCCGGGTCGCTCGTCCAGCCCCGCGACGCCGCCCTCGATCCCGACGCCGTAGTCGGCGGCCGGGTCGGTCTCGAGCGCCCGCGCCGCGCGGTTCTCCGCGCCGGTCACCGTCTCGGCACGGCCCCGCGGCTGTTCGGGAACGCCCGAATCGACGGCGACGGCCACCGTTTCGACCCCGCCGTCGAACAGTTCGCCCGCGACTCGTTCCGTCGCGGCGACCTTTACCGGGTTCTCGCTCCCGACGGCGATCCGTGACATACCACGACCCTGATCCGCCGCCCGCTTGCCCGTTTCGTTCTCGCCGAATACGGGTATATAAATGCGAGATGGCAACGTGTGGAATACGTTCACACACCGCCCGAAATCCCGTCTGCGGGCCGTTTCAGTGATATCGCCCACCCGGTAGCAAAAGATTTATAAAAGTATCTCCGGATAGTTGTCTCACCACCGAACGAGTCCGGGATTCTCGACGCGTTCTCTCCGGACCGACACGCCCCCAGCAATGAGCGACTCTCGACTCAGAACCCAGCGAACAGACGTACAGGAAGACGAATCGACCGAGGAGCAGACCGACGAGGCCTGCCCCGAATGTAGCGGCTCGCTCGTCATCGACGACGAGCACGGCGAGACCGTCTGCGAGGACTGCGGCCTCGTCGTCGAGTCCGACGAGATCGACCGCGGCCCCGAGTGGCGCGCGTTCGACTCCAGCGAGAAAGACGAGAAGTCCCGCGTCGGCGCGCCGACGACGAACATGATGCACGACAAGGGCCTCTCGACCAACATCGACTGGCGCGACAAGGACGCCTACGGCAACTCCCTGTCGGGCAAGCAGCGCCAGAAGATGCAGCGCCTCCGCAAGTGGAACGAGCGGTTCCGGACCCGCGACTCCAAGGAGCGCAACCTCAAGCAGGCGCTCGGCGAAATCGACCGTATGGCGAGCGCGCTCGGTCTCCCCGAGAACGTCCGCGAGACCGCGAGCGTCATCTACCGCCGCGCGCTCGACGAGGACCTCCTGCCCGGTCGCTCCATCGAGGGCGTCTCGACCGCGTCGGTGTACGCCGCCGCGCGACAGGCGGGCGTCCCGCGCTCGCTCGACGAGATCACGGAGGTCTCCCGCGTCGAGAAGAGCGAGATCGCGCGCACCTACCGCTACGTCGTCCGCGAACTCGGCCTCGAAGTCCGTCCCGCCGACCCCGAGAGCTACGTGCCGCGCTTTGCCTCCTCGCTCGAACTCTCCGACGAGGCCGAGCACCGCGCCCGCCAGCTGCTCCAGAATGCCAAGGAGCAGGGCGTCCACTCCGGGAAATCGCCGGTCGGCCTCGCTGCCGCCGCCGTCTACGCCGCCGCGCTCCTGACCAACGAGAAGACCACGCAGGCCGCCGTCTCCGAGGTCGCCGACATCTCCGAGGTCACCATCCGCAACCGCTACCACGAACTGCTGGAAGCCGAGCAGGACCTCCCCGTCGCGTGACAGCGCCCCCCACGTAGAATCAGGGGTGATAACTGCGGAGGTACGTTTACTGCGGTGGCGTCGTTTTTTCCGGGAAATGGCTTTACATCCGGACGAGACCGGCCAGCAGCCGGCCGGCGAGAGTGACGTAGCCGTCTCCGACATCGGAACGGCGATCGACGAACTGCTGCACACGTCCGAGGACGTCTCACAGAGTTCCCAGGAGATCAGCGAGCTCGCACACGACCAGTCCGACACGATGCGCGAGGTCGCGAGCGAGGTCTCGAACCTCTCGGCGACCGTCGAGGAGGTCGCCTCCAGCGCGAGCCAGGTCCGACAGGTCAGCGAGCGAGCCCGCGACCTCGCCGACGAGGGCCGGGAGGTGGCCGACGACGCCATCGACGCGATGGAGTCCGTCGACGAGGCCAACACCGACGTGGCCGAGGACGTGGAGCAACTCCGCGACCGCATCGACGAGATCGACGACATCGTCGAGGTCATCAACGACATCGCGGACCAGACCAACATGCTGGCGCTGAACGCCTCCATCGAGGCCGCCCGCGCCGGCGAGGCCGGCAGCGGGTTCGCCGTCGTGGCGAACGAGGTCAAGAGCCTCGCCGAGGAGTCCCAGCAGAACGCGACCGAGATCGAACAGCTCGTCGCGAACATCAAGGCAGACACCGAGGACACCGTCTCCAGCATCGGCAACGCGAACGACGAGGTCGAGGAGGGCATCGACCAGGTGCGCCGGGCCGTCGAGATCCTGCGCGACATCGACGACGCGGTCAAGGAGGCCGCGCGGAGCGCCGAGGAGGTCGCCTCCGCGACCGACGAGCAGGCCGCCTCGACCGAGGAGGTCGCCAGCATGATCGACGAGACGGCCGACAGCGCCGAGCGGGTGGCGGACGAGATCGAGCAGATCGCCGCCGCGAACGAGCAGCAGACGGCCAAGATCAACGAGGTCCAGCGCGAACTCGACGAGCGGTAACCGCAAGACTAGAGTCGGTCGCTCCGCAGGGACCGGTATGGAGACGACACACCGGGTCCACACCGGTGACGCCCGCGACCTGCCGCTCCCGGACGACAGCGTCGAACTCGTCGTCACGTCGCCACCGTACCCGATGATCGAGATGTGGGACGACATCTTCGCGAGCCTCGATCCCGCCGTCGGGGACGCGCTGGCAGACGGCGACGGCGACCGCGCCTTCGCGCTGATGCACGACGTGCTCGACTCGGCCTGGGCCGAACTGGCGCGCGTGCTCGCGCCCGGCGGTATCGCCTGTATCAACGTCGGCGACGCGACGCGCTCGCTCGACGACGGCTTCCGGTCGTACCCGAACCACGCGGAGATCACGAACCGACTGACCGACCACGGACTGCGCGCGCTGCCGGACATCCTCTGGCGGAAGCCGACCAACAGCGGCGCGAAGTTCATGGGGTCGGGCATGGTCCCGCCGAACGCCTATCCGACGCTCGAACACGAACACGTCCTCGTCTTTCGCAACGGCGAGCGCCGCCGCCTCGAACCGGGGGCGGACCGGCGCTACGAGAGCGCGTACTTCTGGGAGGAGCGCAACGAGTGGTTCTCGGACCTCTGGGAACTGCCCGGGGAGACCCAGGCCATCGACGACGGCCTCCGGGACCGCTCCGGCGCCTTCCCGCTGACGGTCCCCTATCGGCTCGTCTCGATGTTCTCGGTGTACGGCGACACCGTTCTCGACCCGTTCCTCGGCACCGGGACGACGACGCTCGCGGCGATGGTCGCCGGCCGGAACTCCGTCGGCGTCGACCGCGACCCGGACCTGCTGGCGGCGCTCGACCGCCGGGTCGCCGACGCCCCCGAGCGCTCCCGCTCGCTGGCACGAGACCGTCTCGAGGCCCACCGCGAGTGGGTCGAACGCCGCCGCGCCGACGGCAAGGAACCGGGCTACGAGGCCGAACACTACGACTTCGCCGTGAACACGAAACAGGAGCGGCGCGTCCGCTTCTACGCCGTCGACTCGGTCGAGGCGACCGACGAGGGTTTTCGCGTCGTCCACGAACCGGTCGAGTGAGCCGCCGGACGGCGCGAAAGCCCTCGCGGACCGGCCCGCCGCGCCGACGCCGGTCGAAATCGGCGGGTCGGAAGATATAGGGGCGTGCGAACCGGACCCGGCGAGTATGACTGATTCAGGGCGCAAGCGGCCGCTGCTGGCGGTCGTGCTTGCGTTCGTCTTTCCCGGGCTGGGACACTTCTACCTCCGCAAGTGGGGGCGGGGGCTGGTGTGGATCGGGCTCACGCTCGCGGTGTCCACGCTCCTCGTCGTCACCGGGACCGTCGAGATGGTCGACGAGTTCACCACGGAGGCCGTGCTGGCGGCGTATCGAGCGCGACCGCAGGAGGCGACCATCGCCTCGGTCGTGATCTCGACGCTCAACGTCGCCGACGCCTACTGGGTGGCGATCAGAGAGAACCGGTCTCAGGAGATCGAGTCGGGCAGGAAGTGCCCCAACTGCGGGCGGGAACTGGACCAGGACATCGACTTCTGTCACTGGTGTACGACGCGACTGGAACCGGTCGACGCCGACGGGCAGTAGCGGTCGCGGTTGACCGCCGCTCGACGGACCTACTTCTCGATGATGCTCTCTTCGATCTTCTCGCCGAAGTGCGTCGCCGTGTCCTCGTGGTAGACGAGAATCTCGTCGCCGGGTTCGAGGTCGGTGACGGCCGTCCGGCCGTCGCGGGTGTGGACCTTGATGGTCTCCGCGTTCTGCAGCAGCGTCTCGATGCGGTCGCCGTCCTCGGTCTCGGCCTGCACCCGGAACATCGGGCGCTTCTCGATCTTCGCCCGGCCGACGATGGCCTCGCGGGTGCGCCCGTTCGCGTCGACGATCTGGACTTCGTCGCCGGACTGCAGCTCCGAGAGGTACTTCGTCCCGCCGTCGGGGGTGCGGACGTAGGCGTGGACCGCGCCGGCGTTGACCCGGAACGGCCGGGAGGCGACGTAGGGCGACTCCGCCGTCTCGGCGTGGACGAAGAACAGACCGCGGGCCATCGACCCGACGAGCATCCCCTCGTCGTGCTCCATGAGGTTGCCCGTGTCGATGCAGACGCGGTCGGCCGAACCGGTCTGTTCGATGGCGGTCACCTCGGCGTACTGCAGGTCGAGGGACTCGCGGCCCATCTCGTCGCGGACCTCGACGGTCCGCCTGATCTCGTCGAGGTCGTCCGTGTCGAGCAGGACGCCGTCGGCACCGTGTTCCAGCGTCTCGTAGGCCGTGCGGGCGTCTTCGGCGGTCTTGACGCCGGTGATGAGGTCCGTCTCGTCGCCAACGCGGGCGATGAGGTTCTCGAGCGGGATGATCTGCCAGTCCTCGCCGATGACGATGGTGAAGTCGGCCTCGGCGGCGACCGCCTCGGCGAAGGCCTCGTAGTCCTCGTCGAAGATGCGGACGTAGCCGCCGTCGGGGGACGCGCCGTTCTGCCGGAGCGAGGAGAGGTCCGCGGAACCCGAGAAATCAGATGGGAGATCGACCGTGCCGTCGCCCTCGCCGTCCTTCCCGACGATGGTCGCGTCGGCGTTGGACTCCTCGGCCTCGGCCTCCATGACGTGGACGTCGCCGTTGGTGAACGCGGCGATGTTGATCGCACCGAGTTCGGAGACGCGCTCCACGTCGCCCTCGTCGACGAGGACCCAGTCCACGCCGGCCTCAATGCCGGCGGTGATTCGTCGCTTTCGTGTCTCCCAGTCGCCGACCTCGCTGTCGGCTTTGAGCCACACGCTTCGTGTCATACCCCCACGTGTGCGACGGTGGGGCTTGAACGTGGCGGACCCGGCCGCGGTCGCGCGTCTCCGCAGTTCGCCTCACGGACGCGGTCCCGTCGACGAGTCGGTGACCGGCCCGTTTTCGAAAAGTTGCTATTATTTCTGTATATTTTGACCGAATAGTATCTTCTCACGGATATTCAATTGTATTAGTGTACTGATTTAGATGAAAACAGATGTTAGCCAGTAGACTTATCACCAGATAATACTAACAGATAACTTGACTTGTAAGGTCCAGATAAGTATGGTTACTAACCACGTATACACGGTCGCAGGAGCGAAAGGGGGCGTCGGGAAGACCACGACGAGTATCAATCTCGGGACGATGCTGGCGGAGGCGGGCTACTCGACGGTCGTCGTCGAGATGGACCTGGCGATGGCGAACGTCGTCGACTTCCTCGACATGGACCTGGACACTGACGAGGCGACGACGTTTCACGACGTGCTCGCCGGCGACGCGCCGATCGCGGACGCGATGTACGAGACCGAGGTCGGACTGTCGGTCGTTCCGAGCGGGACGACGCTCGACGGCTACGCGGCGACGGACCTCGACCGGCTGCCGGACATCGTCGAGGACCTTCGCTGGCACCACGACGTGGTCCTCCTCGACACGCCCGCGGGGCTGAGCGAGGAGACGGTCCGGCCGCTGCAACTGGCCGACGGCGTGTTGCTCGTCTCCACGCCGCGGGTCTCGTCCATCCGGAACGTCGGCAACACGCAGGAACTCGCCGACCGAGTCGACTCGCCGGTCCGGGGACTCGTGCTGACGAAATCCGGGACCGGGGCCTCGCCCGGCGCGGACCAGATCGCCGACTTCCTCGGCGTCGAACTGCTCGGCCACGTGCCCGAGGACGACGCGGTCCCGCACGCGCAGGACGGCGGCGTGCCCGTCGTGCTGGACGCGCCGAAGAGCGGCGCGGCCGTCGCCTACCGGAAGATCGCCAGACAGCTCGTCGAGACGGGGAAAGCGTCGAGCGGCGACGCGACGACCAGCGGCGAGGCGGACGGCGGCTCGTCCGAATCGAGCGGGACGGAGCCGAGCCGGCGCACCGAGCCGGCCGCCGACAGCGCGACCGACGGCGGGCGCGTCCAGCCCCGCGAGTTCGACGACGACAGCGACCTGCTCGGGCCGTCTCCGGCGGAGAGCACGGCCGCGGCCACGGACCAGTCGACCGCAGACCCCTCGGCGGAGCCGACCGGGGGCTCGACAGACGAGGCCGCCGGCGACTCCGAGCCGAGCGCGGTCGAGCACTCGACCGCGGACGCTGGGTCGTCGCAGGGAGCGACGGAAACCGTGGGTGACGACGGGTCCGTCGCGGTGACCGACGCCGACCGCGCAGTCGCGACGGCCGGCAAGCGCGGGACCGCGACCGACGCCGACCACGACGGCGCGACCGAGACGAACGAGACTCCGACGGCGGCCGAGGACGACGGTGAGTCGCCGTCCGACGCGACGCCCCGGCGGTCCGACGACGAGACCGATGCGGCGGCAGCGACCGATGCGGCGTCAGCGACCGACGCGGCGTCGGCGACTGACGCGGCCGCCGCTGAGGAGGGAGCGGCGACGGAAAACGAGGAGACGTCGGCGGGCCTCGGAACGAAAGTTCGCTCGCTGTTCGGTCTCTAGGCCTCGACGGGCAGTTCGGCTGCTCGAAGCGCGTCCTCAGTCGTGGCGTCGTCGTGAACGACGGCGGAGACGGCGCGGGCGATCTTCTCGGGCTCGTCGTGCTGGAAGATGGAGCGCCCCATCGAGACGCCGGCGGCCCCGGCGTCCATGGTGCCCCGGACCATCCGGACGGTCTCCTCGTCGGTGCCCTTCGCGCCGCCGGCGATGACGACCGGGAGCGACGTGGACTCGACGACGTGCTGGAACGTCTCGGCCGAGCCGGTGTAGCCCGTCTTGACGATGTCAGCGCCGAGTTCCTCGGCGAGCCGGACGGCGTGGCCGACCGACTGATTGTAGTCTTCGTTCTCGGGGTCGATGTCCGGGCCGCGGGCGTAGGCCATCGCCAGCACCGGGAGACCGTAGCGGCTGGCCTCGGTCGTCAGTTGCGAGAGGTCCTCGATCTGGCCGGGTTCGTGCTGACTGCCGACGTTGATGTGGAAGGAGACGGCGTCAGCCCCCGCGCGGATGGCGTCCTCGACTGTCCCGGTCACCCGCTTGTCCTCCTCGTCCGGCCCGATGGTGGTCGAGCCGTTGAGGTGGACGATGTAGCCCGCGTCGTTCTTGTTCGGGTGGACGCGGCCGGCGATACCCCGCTGGGTGAGGACGGCGTCCGCGCCGCCGGTGGTGACCGCGTCGATGGTCGATTCGATGTCTTTGAGGCCCGTTACGGCCCCCATTGTGATACCGTGGTCCATCGGGACGATGACGTACGTGTCGTCTGTCCCGATACGTTCGAGTCGTGCGCGCTTTCCTGCGGTCATGTTATGAGACTGTGTGGCAAGTACGATTATGTGCGTTCCGGTTGCGGCCGTTCTGACTCGCCGCGCAGCGCCCCCTCTTTGAGTTCGCGGGCCTTCGCTTCGAGGCGGTCCGCGACCTCCTCGGTGGGGTCGCCGTTCTCGTGGCCCTCGGCGACGACGTCGATGAGCGCCGAGCCGACGATGATTCCGTCCGCGCCGGCTGCGACGATGCGCTCGGCGTGGTCGCCCGTCTTGATGCCGAAGCCGACGGCCTTCGGCACGTCCCAGTCGGCGAGGCGCGCCAGCGACTCCTCGGTGGCGTCGTCCACGTCCTCGCGCGCGCCGGTGACGCCCAGGCGCGCCTGCACGTAGACGTAGCCCGACACCTGCTCGCGCATCCGGTCGAGCCGTTCGCCGGTCGTCGTCGGCGCGACGATGAACACCAGGTCGAGGCCGAACTCGTCGCAGGCCGCACGGAGCGGGCCGGCCTCCTCGGCGGGCAGGTCCGGGACGACGAACCCCTCGATGCCGACCTCGGCGGCCTTCTCGACGAAGGGCCGAGGGCCCATGCTCGCGGTTGCACCGCTCGCGTCCGAGGCGCTCTGCGCCTCGCTGCCCCCGTACTGGTAGATGAGATTGTAGTAGGTCATGCACACCACCGGCACGTCCACGTCGAGGTCCGCGACGAACTCGAAGTAGCGGTCGACGGTCATGCCGGCGTCCAGCGAGCGGACGATGGCGTTCTGGATGGTCCGGCCCTCGGCCATCGGCTCGGAGAACGGCAGGCCGAGTTCGATGGCGTCCGCGCCGCCGCGGGCCAGCGCCTCGACGTACTCGAGGGAGGCCTCGTAGGACGGGTCGCCCGCAGCGAGGTACGGGACGAACGCCGGTTCGTCGGCGAAGGCGCGTTCGAGGCCCATCAGAGCCCACCTCCGACGCGCTCGAAGACCGAGAGGTCCGGCGCGATGTCGAGGTCCCGCTCGCTCGTCTCCTCGATGACCGTCTCCAGGTCCTTGTCGCCGCGGCCGGAGACGTTGACGACGACGGCGTCGCCGAGGTCGTCGCGGCGTTCTTCGAGATACGCGAACGCGTGCGCCGTCTCCAGGGCGGGGATGACGCCCTCGTCCTGCGAGAGGCGGTGGAAGGCCTCGAGCGCCGCGTCGTCGTCGACGTTCGCGGGCGTCACGCGGCCCTCGTCGACGAGGTGGGCGAGTTCGGGGCCGACGCCGGCGTAGTCCAGCCCGGCCGAGACGGAGTGTGACTCCATGATCTGCCCGTCGGAGTCCTGCAGGAGCTTCGTGCGCGCGCCGTGGAGGACGCCCTCGTCGCCGGTCGAGAGCGTCGCGGAGTTCGGCGCGACGCCCGTCTCCTCGTCGACCTCCAGCGAGGAGCCGCCGGCCTCGACGGCGTGGAGTTCGACGGACTCGTCGTCGACGAACTCCGCGAACGCGCCCATCGTGTTCGAGCCCCCGCCGGCGCAGGCGACGACGGCGTCTGGGAGGCCGCCGATTTTCTCGCGGGCCTGCTCGCGGGCCTCCTCGGAGATGACGGCCTGGAAGTCGCGGACCATCTTCGGGAACGGGTGCGGGCCGACGACGCTTCCCACGACGTAGTGGGTCCGCTCGACGGTCGTCGCCCAGTCGCGGAACGTCTCGGTGATGGCCTCCTTCAGCGTGCCGCGGCCGACGGTCACCGGGTTCACCTCGGCCCCGTTGATGCGCATCCGGAAGACGTTAGGGCGCTGGCGCGCGATGTCGGTCTCGCCCATGTAAATCTCGCAGGGCATGTCGAGGTGGGCCGCCGCCATCGCCGTCGCGGTGCCGTGCTGGCCCGCGCCGGTCTCGGCGATGATGCGCTCCTTGCCCATGTACTTCGCCAGCAACACCTGGCCGAGCGCGTTGTTGAGCTTGTGCGCGCCGCCGTGGAGCAGGTCCTCGCGCTTGAGGTACACGTCGGTGTCGTAGCGCTCCGACAGCTGGTCCGCGTACTGCAGCGGGGTCGGCCGGCCGCCGAAGTCCGCCAGCCGCTCCCGGAACTCGTCCATGAAGCCGTCCTCGTTCTCGAGCACGTACCGCTCGTAGGCGTCCTCCAGCTCCTCCATGGCCGGCATCAGCGCCTCGGGTACGTACTGTCCGCCGTACTCGCCGAATTTGGGGTCGTGTGCGTCGTCTGTGCTCATGTGTCTGATGTCGTCGTGTCCGCAGTGTCCGTCGCCGCGTTCGTCAGCCGCCGCGTGTTCGCTGTCACGTCCGTCTCCGCGCCGTGGTCCATGATGGCCGAGCCGACCAGCAGGGCGTCCGCGCCGGCCGCGCGCATGCGTGCGACGTCGTCCGGTGTCTGTATGCCGCTTTCCGCAATGAGGGTGACGCTCTCGGGCACCTCGGGCGCGACCGCCTCGAAGGTCCCGAGGTCCACCTCGAGCTCGGCGAGGTCGCGGTTGTTGACGCCGATGATCTCCGCGCCCGCCGAAAGCGCCGCCTCGACCTCCGCGGCGGTGTGGGTCTCCACGAGAACCTGAAAGCCCCGGTCCTGTGCGGCCGCGAGCAGGTCGTCGAGGTCGTCGGTGCCCTCGGCTTCGAGAAAGCGGACGATGAGCAAGATTACGTCCGCCTCGACCACGTCGAGTTGCTCCTCGTGGAGGACGAAGTCCTTGCGCAACACGGGCACGTCGACGGCGTCCCGCACCGCTTCGAGCGTCTCCGCCGACCCGCCGAAGTGCTCGGGCTCGGTCAGCACGGACAAAGCCGCCGCGCCGCCCTCGACCATCGCCTCCGCCAGTTCAACCGGGTCGTCGGTCCGCTCGCCGTCGGCCGTCGGGCTCGTCGGCTTGACCTCCGCGACGAGCGGGGTCCGACCGTCGGCCGCGGCCGCCTCGAACGCCGCCGGCAGGGAGCGCGGACGCACCGATACCCGGTCGCCACCGCCGCCGCGCTCGCGCGCCGCGTCGAGAATCGACCGAACTGCTGGCGCTATCTCCTCACTGTCGTCCATTACTGAACACTAACGTACAGAAGTGTACATAAGACTTGCTGTCCCGGCGGGCGACGGCGCGGCCGAATGTTCAAGGGGCGACCGCCCGAGGACGGGGATATGGAGACACCGACCGGCGACGCCGGAATCTACGCCCGGGAATCGTCGTACCTCGATCGGTTCGTGCAGTTCGGCGAGGCCGGCGACCGAGTCATCTCGCTGTCGTTCCCCTCGGCCCCAGAAGAAGGGGCGGGAACCGAGCACCCGCTGCTGGACCGCATCGAGGAGTACCTGCAGGGAGCCGAGGACGACTTTACGGACGTGACCGTGGGACTGACCGTCCCGACCGCCCAGCGGCGCGTGCTGGAGGCCGTCCGCGAGATTCCCTACGGCGAGGACGCCTCGGTCGCACAGCTCGCGCGGATGACGCCGGACCTCGACGACGAGGACCAGGAAGACCTGACGGCGGTCCGCGAGGCGCTGGCCGCCAACCCCGTGCCGCTTCTGATTCCCGACCACCGCGTGCGCGACGGACCGAGCGCCGCGCCGCCGCCCGTCGAGCAGAAGCTCCGCGCCGTCGAGGGGCTGTGACTACGGGGCATCGAGCGCCTCGACGCCGGAAATCTCGAAGCGCGCGCCGCCCTCGCGGCTCTCGCCGACGGTGAACGTCCACCCGTGTCCCTCGGCGATGCGCTTGCTGATGGCGAGTCCCTGCCCGGTGCCGTCGGCGGCGGTGGAATAGCCCGTCCGAAGCACGGCCTCCCTGTCTTCCGGGGGGATACCGACGCCGTCGTCACTGATGGCGAAGCCGGACCCGAGACCGAGGGCGGCGACCCGAACGTGGAGCGGACCACCCGCGTCGTCTGAACCCATCGCGTTCCGACTGTCAGTGGAGCCATGCTCCACGGCGTCTTCCTGGGCCTGCGAAGGAAGGCTTGTCGAGCCGTGCTCGACAGCGTCGTCAGAACGCGACGCGTTCTGACTGCTCGTGGAGCCATGCTCCACAGCGTCCTCGCGAGTTTGCGAGCGAGGGTTTGTCGAACCGTGTTCGACAGCATTTCGAAAGAGATTCTCGAACAGTTGCGTGAGCCGTGCCTCGTTCGCCTCGACGACGAGGTCCGTCTCGACGGAGAGCTCGGCGTCGCCGGTCTGGACGTGCGCCCAGGCGGACTCGGCCACGTCGGACAGCGCGACCGGGCGCAGGTCGCCGGCGTCGTCACCGCGGCGCGCGAGCGCCAGGAGGCTGTCGACGAGTTCGGTCATCCGGTCGACGGCCCGCTTCGAGCGCTCGAAGTGCGCCTCATCGCCCGTTCGCTGCGCGAGTTCGAGCGAGCCTTCGAGCACCGAGATCGGGTTTCGGAGGTCGTGGCTCACCACGTCGGCGAACTCGTCGAGACGCTCGTTCTGCCGGCGGAGGTGTTGCTCGCGCTCGACGCGCTCGATGGCCGTGGTGGTGTGTCTGGCCAGCAGTTCGGCCAGTTCGACGTCCTGCGTCTCGAAGCCGTCCACCTCGGACATCACCGCCTGGAACACGCCGAGGTCACCGACCGGCACGCTGAGTCCCGACTTGTACGTCGGCTTCGCCGGGTCGGCGTTCTCGTCGCGGTCGATGTCGGTCGCCACCTGCGACGCCCCGGTCCGATAGGTCAGGCCGGCGAGGCCCTGGTCGAGGCGCATCCGCCTGCTCCCGCCGGGCGGCGCGTCCCTCGACGTGGCGCGCGGGACGAGCCACTCGCCGTCGCGGAGCATCACGGTACACATATCGAAGTCGAGGATGTCGGCGGCGGCCTCGACGGTGCGGTCACAGATCGCGTCGACGCTCTCCTCGCTCTGGACCCGGCTTGCGAACCGATTGAGCGCCGCCAGCGAGTGCCGCTGTGTCCGCAGGTCGGTGACGTCCTCGTGGAACATACTGAACCCGGTCACGGTCCCGTCGTCGTCAGCGAGCGGCGTGAGCCGGAGGCGGTCCCAGAACGTCGACCCGTCGCGGCGCTGTATCTCCAGTTCGACCGTGGCGGAGACGCGGTCGGCAACGGCCCGGTCGAGCCGGTCGACGGCGTCGGCCGATATCTCGGGGCCCAGAATCGCCCGATACCCGCGACCCAGCACGGCCGCGCGGTCGTGTCCGGTCAGCGACAGAAACCGGTCGTTGACCGAAACCAGGACCGGTTCGGTGTCGAAGACGGTGATTCCCACCGGCGCGTCGGCGACGATAGCCGCCGCCTCGTCCGAAAGGGGGTCGCGTTCGGTCACTGCTCTCATCTCGTCACCGACCGCTTTCAGTATTGCTATGACCTGTCAGCCAAGGACGAGGTCAGGCCCAGAGCCGGTCGACGCCCAGCCCCTCGTGGACGACCAGTTCGAGCGCGTTCACGAGGTAGTGCGCGACGACGACGGCGAGCAGGCTGTTCGTGAGGACGAACAGGCCCGCGAGCGCGAGCCCCAGGCCGCCGGTGACGACGATGCCGGCCTTCCCCTGTGCGCCGTGGCCGAGCGCGAACGCGACGGAGGCGACGAGGGCCATCGCCCACGCCGGCGCGCCCAGCCCCGCCACGGGGACGCCGACGGCCGCCGCCCGGAAGAGCAGTTCCTCGACGACGGCGATGACGGGGAGGACGACGCCGAGCAGGACGACCCAGCCGCCGGCCGAGTCCGGCGCGAGCAGTTCCCGCAGCGACTCGTCGAAGGCGACGCCGAAGCCGTCGGCGACCGCCGCGGCGGCCTCGTTGCCGACCCAGAAGCCCACGCCCGCGCCGACGCCGACCGCCAGCGCCGGCAGGCCGGTCGAGAGCGGTGCGGGGGCGACGCCGAACGCGCGCGCTGGAATCTCGAAGTAGAACGCGCCGGCGACCAGCAAGACGCCGAACAGGCCTTGCGTGACCGCGACGTTGGCCAGCAGCGCGCCGGTCGACAGGTCCTCCGGCGCGAGGCGTTCGGTCAGTCGCGCGCGCTCGGCCGCCGCCTGTCGCGTCTCGAATCGTGGAATCGTCGGGTCGCGGTCCGCGCGAGACCGGCCGGCGACCGACTGCATGCGACCGCCGTCGGTCCGCACAGCTCCTTGCGAGAGCCGTGCGAGACCGAGTAGCGCGGTCAGAAGAAAGCCCGTCAGGCCGACGAAGGCGGCCCACTCGGGCATCCGTTACTGCGGGCTGGGACTGCCGCTGCCCTGTCGCCCGACCTCGTGCTCGAGGGCCTTGCCCGTGATGGACTTCAGGCGGTCGACCAGCGAGTCCTTCTCGGGTTCGCCGGCGAGTGCGACCTCCAGCACCTCGGAGATGTGCGAGACCGGGATGATCTCGATCATGTCCTCGTACTCGTCCTCAATCATCACGTCCTGGGTGTTCGCCTCGGGGATGATGACCGTGTCGAGGCCGGCCTTCGCGGCCGCTTCGATCTTGTGCGTGACGCCGCCGACCGGCAGCACGTCGCCCCGGACCGACAGCGAGCCGGTCATGGCGATGTTCTGCTCGACGGGGACGTTCTCCAGCGCGGAGATGACGGCCGTGGCGACCGTGATGGAGGCGGAGTCGCCGTCGACGCCACCCTCACCGGCCTGGACGAACTGGATGTGGACGTCCTTCTCGGAGATGTCCTCGTCGGAGAACTTCTTGATGATGGCCGAGACGTTCTGGACGGCCTCCTCGGCCATCTCTTGGAGCTGACCCGTGGCGATGACCTGGCCGGGGCCCTGCGAGGGCGTGACCTCGGCCATGACGGGGAGGACGATACCGCTGTCCTCGCCCATGACGGCGAGGCCGTTGACGCGGCCGACCACGTCGCCGGTGTTGACCGTCAGCTCGTAGTCCTTGCGGCGCTCGATGTAGTTGTCCGCGAGCTGCTGCTCGATGGACCGGGAGCGGCGCTTGGCCTGGAGCACGTCCGCGCGCTCGGTGCGGTCGCGGTCTTCGGCGCGGGCGATGTCGCCGGCGACGCGGACCAGTCCGCCGAGGTCGCGGAACTTCAGGCTGAGGTGGCCCTTGCGGCCCGCGCGGCGGCGGGCTTCGAGGATGACTTCCTCGACGGCCTCCTCGGTGAAGTGCGGGAGCCGCCCGTCGTTCTCGACCTCCTGGGCGACGAAGCGCGCGTACTTGCGTCGCATCTCGGGGTCGTCCTCGATGGTGTCGTCCATGTACACCTCGTACCCGTAGCCCTTGATACGGCTGCGGAGCGCGGGGTGCATGTTCTCCATCGCGTCGAGGTTCCCCGCCGCGATCATGATGAAGTCACAGGGGACGGGCTCGGTCTGGACCATCGCGCCCGAGGAGCGCTCGGACTGGCCCGTGATCGAGAACTCGCCCTCCTGGATGGCCGTCATCAGCTTCTGCTGGCTGCGGATGTCGAGCGTGTTGATCTCGTCGACGAACAGCACGCCCTTGTTGGCCTTGTGGATCGCTCCCGGCTCGACGCGGTCGTGGCTGGGGGTCTCCATCCCGCCGGACTGGAACGGGTCGTGGCGGACGTCGCCCAGCAGCGCGCCGGCGTGGGCGCCGGTGGCGTCCTCGAAGGGCGCCTGGGTCTGCTCGGCGGCGTTGACGATCATGTTGGGGATCATCGCGTCGCTGCCCCGCTGCGTGTAGCGGAACAGGATGTAGACCGCCACGGCGGCGATGATACCCAGCAGGAGCGACGCTCCCGTGATGAGGGTGTACCCGAGGATGATCGCGACGATGATCAGCATCAGGAAGGTGCGCAGCTGGTTGCGCTTACGCGCCTCCTCCTTGTGAGCGTCGATGATCTGATCGCCCTTGCCGGCCGGAACCGTCCGGACCTTCGGCTCGTTGCCGTCGTCGGGGTTGTGGTAGACGAGAACGTCCTGGAGATCCTCCTTTGGCAGGAGGTGGCTCATCGCCTTGGCCAGCATCGACTTGCCGGTCCCCGGCGACCCGATCATCATCACGTGGCGTCGCTGCTTGGCCGCCTTCTTGACGATGTCGCGGGCCTCGTCCTGGCCGATCACGTGGTCGACCAGCTCGTCGGGGATCGCGATCTCGTCGGTCGAGTCGATGTCGAGCCCCCCGAGCAGATCGTCTTCGTCGAACTCGTCGCGAATGTCGGCCTCGACCTCGCTACCGAGGTCGTCCTCGAGGCCGTACTCGTCGTCCAGATCGTCGGCAGACTGGGACGACGTGTCCTCCACCGAGTCTTCGGCGTGCTCGTCGCCTTCTGTTCGCTCCCCCGTTTGCTGTTCATTCCCCGACGGCGCGCCGTCCGACGCGTCGTCCGCCGGCTCCGTGGACTCGCCCGGTCGCTCCGCGACGTCCTCCTCCTGGGACGCCGGAACCTCCGCGGGCGATTCGCTTCCCCCGTCCCTGCGGGGGTCGTCGTCGGTATCCGTGTCGTTACTCATAGAATCGTTCTGCTACCTAATTCGAAGGCTGCGCTACTGATATACTTTCTCCCTCAGTGCATCGTCGACGCACGCGAGGACCGCCGTACGGCGGGTTGGCGGTTCGCTACACGGACGCTCGATCGGCCAGTCGAGGAGTCCGGACGTGTCGCTCGTCGAGCATCAACGTTGCCCCGCCGATCGCGGCGTCTCGCTGCGCTGGTCGCGGCGTCTCGCCACGCTTATGGCCAGAGCCACGAAGGTTCGAGCATGATCCGCGGGTGCTACATCGGCCGGTTCCAGCCGTTCCACAACGGCCACCGAAGTATGGTCGAGGCAATCGTCGAGGACGACCACGTCGACGAGCTCGTCCTCGGCATCGGCAGCGCCGACGCCTCCCACACCAGGCACGATCCGTTCACGGCCGGCGAGCGCATCATGATGCTGACGAAGTCGCTCGTCGACCTCGACCTCGTGACGTACGCGGTGCCGATCGAGGACCTCGATCGCAACTCCGTCTGGGTGAGCCACGTCCAGAGCATGAGCCCCGACTTCGACGTCGCGTACTCGAACAATCCCCTCGTCATCCAGCTGTTCGAGGAGGCCGGCGTCGAGGTGCGCCAGTCTCCGATGTTCAACCGCGAGGTGCTGGAGGGTTCGGAGGTCCGCGAGCGCATGATCAAGGACGGCAACTGGGAGTCGCTGGTGCCCGATCCGGTCGTCGACACGATCGAGGAGATCGACGGCATCGAGCGCATCCAGCGCGTCAGCGAGACCGACAGCAACGGCGTCTGAATCGGCCGTTCGCACATCCACGCCCACACAGCACCCATGATAACGCTCTCCTCCGATTTCGGCTCGCCGTACCCCGCCGCGATGAAAGGCGTCGTTCTGCAGCGTACCGACGCCCGCCTCGTCGACGTGAGCCACGCGTTCCCCCGGCAGGACGTCCGCGCCGCCGCGTTCTGGCTCCGCGAGATTCTCCCGTACTTCCCGCCCGCGGCCCACCTGGTCGTCGTCGACCCCGGCGTCGGCACCGACCGGGCCGCGATCGCCGTCGAAGCCGGCGAGCACGTCCTCGTCGGCCCCGACAACGGCGTCCTGCTGCCGGCCGCTAAGGAACTGGCGACCGGTGCGACCAACGACGCGATCCGCGTCCACGAGATCGGCTACGAGAACGCAGAATCGAGCACGTTCCACGGCCGGGACGTGTTCGCGCCGGCGGCCGCCGCCGTCCACGAGTCGTGGGACGCCGACCGCACCGTGCCCGAGGCCGTCGACGGGCTGGGCGACGTGACGCCGACCGGCGAGTTCGTCGACTTCGAGCTTCCGGAGCCGACGATCGAGGACGACGCCGTCCGGGGCGAGGTGCTGGTCGTCGACGACTTCGGCAACGCGATCACGAACGTGCCGGGCTACGTGCTGGAGGGCCTCGACGAGGTTCGCGTCGACGGCCGGACGGTGCCCGCCGTCGAGACCTTCGCCGAGGTGCCGGAGGGCCAGTGGCTCGCCACCGTCGGCAGCCACGGGAACGTCGAGTTAGACGTCAATCGCGGCCGGGGCGACGAGGCGTTCGGCGTCGAGCCGGGCGATTCGGTGCGGCTCGAACTGTAGGATTCTCGGAGTCGGACCGGTCAGGCGCTGTTCTGTGCGTCCACCGCGAGTTGGTAGGTTAGGTACGCGAAACTCGCAAGCACCAGCGCGATCGACCCCCAGACGAGCAGGCCGAACGCGGTCGGACCGAGCGCGCTCATCGGTCCACCTCCGGCGCCGCTGCGTCGGCGTCTGCCGCGGTCGCACCCGTAGTGGCATCATCGTCGGCGTCGATCCCGCCGTCGGTCATCGGCTGCTCGATCTCCCGAATCTCGCGAGCCAGCCCCGCGTGATCGAAGTCGGCGTCGGCGACGCGCGCGGCGACGAGCGTCAGCAGCGCGGACACCGCGGTCGCGCCGACGAACGCGTGCATGAACGACGGTGCGGGCAACGCGTCCCCGAGCCCCGGAATCGCTGCGAGCGCCCCCCGCAACGTCGGGAAGAATACGACGCCGAGGGCGAGGCCCGCGAGCGAACTGGCGAGCGCGCCGGTTTCGGTCAGTCGCGTCGAGTACAGTCCCGCGATAAAGGGGACGAACGTCGCAGCGGCGAGCAGGTCTGCGGTCAGGAACAGCGAGAGGACGCTGTACCCCTGCGAGCCGATCACGATCGCACCTGCGGCGACGGCGACGGTCAGCGCCCGGCCGGTGCGCGAGAGCGCCGCGGCGTCCGCATCGACCAGCCGCGCGAGATCCGCCGTGACGAGGCTCGCGATGGCGTTGAACATCGTGTCCGCCGAACTGGCGACGAGCAAGACGGCGAGCACGACGACCACCAGCGCGACCCACTCCGGAAAGGCGCCGTTCACGAGGGCGAAAAACGCCACGCTGGCGTTCCCGTCGACGAAGCCGAGCCCCGCGGCGGCGACGCCGAACAGTCCCGAGAGCAGGATCAGCGGAACGCTCATCGCCGCGGCGGCGACCAGCGAGCGCCGGAGCGTCGCGTCGTTCTTCGCGGCGTAGACGCGCTGCCATCGGCCCTGGTTGAGCATCCCCGCGCCCAGCACCGCAAACACGACGTAGATCCCGAACTCCACGCCGGCCGCGTAGCCGGGATCGAGCAGGTAGGCGTTCGCGCTCGCGATCTCGGCGTGGACCTCGCCGGTGCCGCCGAGCGCGAACAGTGCGCCGGCGAATCCGACCGCGAGCAGCGGCAGGATCACGAGCGTCTGGACGGTGTCGGTGACGATCGTTGCGACGAGGCCGCCGTAGGCGGTGTAGACGAGGACGAACCCGCCGATCAGCGCGGCGGTCTGCCAGCGGGGAACGTCCGCGAGCATCGCCAGCGCGCCGGCGATGCCGGTCATCTCCGCGGCGAGGAACACGAACATGTAGAGCAAAGAGACGACGAGCACGTACGCGTACATCCGGGAGCCGAACCGCACGAGCGCGTACTCGGTCAGCGAGTGGCCTTCCGGCATCAGCCGCCGGATGCGGACGCCGACCGGCACGAGCAACAGCAACGGGATCGCGCTCCCGATCGTGTAGCCCAGCACTGCGGGGAGCCCCCCGAAGGCGGCGCCCGCTTCGGCGGGACTCAGCAGGATCCACGCGCCCATCGACGACGCGACGAGCGTGGCCGTCGACGCGCCGGTGCCGATCGAGTTGCGCGCCGAGACGTAGTCCTCGACGGTGTCGACCCGACCGCGCGAGTACAGCAGGCCCAGCGCCGTCACCGCGGCGAGCGTCGCGGCGGTGATGCCGAGCGCGAGCGCACTCGTTACCATCAGACTGCCCACTCCTCGGTGGCGTATGCCATCTCCCAGAAGCGGTGCTCCAGTCGCGCGCTCGTCAGGAACGCCTCGCGCATGGCGTCGCGCTCGCCGGGGAACTCCTCGCCGCAGCGATCGACGAACTCCCGGGCCCGATCGACGGCCGCGCGAAACTCGTCGCTCGTGTACTTCTCGATGAACGGGGTGTACCGGTGGGTCTCCTCGTCCGCGATATCGGCCATCCGCTCGGCGACGTCCAGATACCCCTGCGCGCAGGGGTAGATCGCCGCGGCGATCTCGGCGAGCGACCCCTCGTGGGCGGTTCGGACGAGAAAGTTGGTGTAAGCGACGCAGGTCGGCGCCTTCGCCGTCGCTTCGAGGTCCGCTGGCGTCAGGCCGTACTCCGCCGCGAACTCGCGGTGCAGGTCCATCTCGTCGTTCAGGATTCGATGCGCGACGCCGAGCAGGTACGCCATCGTCGCCTCGTCGCGAGCCTTCGTCCCGGCGATGGCGTACGTTCGCGCGTAGTCGAGCAGGTAGCGGTAGTCCTGGCGGACCCACGTCTCGAACGCCGCCGGGTCGAGCGTCCCCTCGGCGAGTTCCCGCACGAAGGGGTGCTCGAACTGCGCCTGCCAGATCTGTTCGCCCTCGTCGAGCAGTTCGTCGCTGAATCTCATCATTCGGGTGAACGCGATCCGGGCGTGATATAACTTGCTGATATTAGCTAGTTATAGCAACTCGTTCCGACCGAAGCGGGGCAAAATCTATCGGGGATCGGTTCGACGGACCGATATGACAGTTCGACGCCTCCGCGAAGACGATCTCCCCGAACTCGTCGAGGACGTCTGGTTTCCGTTCGCCCGAGAGATGGCGGAACTGGACTCGTACAACGATCTCGCCGAGCCGTACGACGAGCCCACAGAGGAGGTTCTTGCGAACGTCGTCGCGTACCGTCGCGAGCAGTTCCGCGACGAGGACGCGGCGGTGTTCGTCGCCGAGCGGGAGGGCCGTCTCGTCGGCTACTGCCACGTCGAGTGCGCCGAGACGCCGCCCGTGTTCGCTCGCGGTCCTGAAGGGAACGTCAACGAGGTGTACGTCGCGCCCGATCACCGAGAGGACGGCATCGCGGGCGACCTGATGGACCGGGCCGAGGCGTGGGCCGAGGATCGGGACTGCGAGCACGTCACGCTCTCGGTCAACGCCGACAACGAGACCGCGAGGCGGGTCTACGAGTCGCGGGGGTACGAAACGCGGCGGCACAAGATGGACAAGCGGCTACGGGACTGACGGCCGGTCGAAAGAGGGATTGAAAGTCGGGCTACGAGGCGTCTATTCCGCCGCGATCACGTCGTCGATCCGGGCGATCAGCGTCGCGGCCTCGGTCGCGGACTCGACGGCCTCGTGCTTGACGGCTGCGGGGTCGACCGTGCCGTGCTCGACGGGGTCGCCGACCTCGCGGGTCTGGCCGTCGACGATCAGGCCCGCGCGGCCCTCGGCCTCGTGCTCGGAGCGCAGGTCGACCAGCGCGTCGATCGGGTCGAGGCCGGCGTTGGCGGCGAGCGTGCGCGGGACGGCGTCGAGCGCGTCGGCGAACGCCTCGACGGCGAGCTGCTTGCGGCCGGAGACGCCCGCGGACTCGGCGCGGACGCGGTCGGCGATCGCGATCTCCGCAGCGCCGGCGCCGGGGACCACGCCGCCGGAATCGAGCGCCGCGGTGACGACGTCGAGCGCGTCGCGGACGGCGCGTTCGAGCTCGTCGACGACGTGCTCGGTGCCGCCGCGGACGAACAGGGTGACCGACTCGGCGGCGGCGCCGCCCTCGACGAACACGAGCTCCTCGTCGCCGTACTTCTCCGTGCGGACGCGGTCGGCGCTGCCGAAGTCCTCGTCTTCTAGATCCTCGAGCGCGCCGACGCGGCGGGCGCCCGTGGCGCTGGCGATGCCGCGGACATCGTCGTCCGAGAGGTTCTCGAAGACGAGCACGCCTTCGTCGGCGAGCGTGGAGGCGACCCGGCCGTCGACGTCGTCGGTGGTGAACACGACCTCGGCGCCCGAGTCGGCGACGGTCTGGGCGACCCCCTTAACTTCCTCCTCCTCGGCGTCCATCGCGGCGGTGAGCTGGTCGACGCTGTCGACGCTGTACTCGGCGTCGACGTCGCCGGTGCGGACGCCCAGCTCGACGTCGAGCAGGGCGATCGAGGCGTCCTCGACGTCGCCGGGCATCTGCTCGTTGACGGGTTCCTCGTCGACGAGGATCCCCTCGACGAGCTCGGTCGCGCCGGAGCTGGCGCCAACCTGCGTCTGGATCGAGATGTTGTCGCGGTTCACGCCCTCGTCGCCCCGGACCTGCTCGACGGCGTCGACGACCGTCCGGGCGAGCGACTCGGCGGTGACGCCGCCGGTGCCCTTGCCGGTCATGCTGGACTCGGCGACCGCGAGCAGCAGTTCCTCGTCGACGTCGCCCTCCAGGGCGAGTTCGTCGACGGCGTCGTGGGCGATCTCGGCGGCCTCGTGGTACCCCTCGACGATCGTCGTCGCGTGGACGTCGTCGTCGAACAGGTCCTCGGCCTGTGCGAGCAGCTGGCCCGCGAGGATCGCCGCGGTCGTCGTGCCGTCGCCGACCTCGTTCTCCTGGGTCTCGGCGACCTCGACGATCATGTCGGCCGCGGGGTGCTCGATGTCCATCTCCTGGAGGATCGTCGCGCCGTCGTTGGTGATCACGACGTCGCCGGAGTCGGAGACGAGCATCTTGTCCATCCCGCGCGGGCCGAGTGTCGTGCGTACGGCCTCGCTGACGGCCTTGCCGGCCGAAATGTTCGAGTCCTGGGCGTCCTTGCCCGACGTTCGCTGACTGTCCTCGCTCAGGATGAAGAGCGGCTGTCCGCCCATGCGCCGCTGAGAAGCGTTGTCTGCCATGTGTTCGGTAAAGTATACTTAGCGGTTCAATATAAACTTTACTGTGGCCTTCGCGAGGCATCTCCTCGCCGTCGTGGACTCTCGGGGTGATCGATCCGCGGGACCGTCCGAACCGGTAGCTCAAAATACCCCGATCCGAAAGGGTACGCCGATGCTGGAACTGGAGCACCGGTTCCGGGTGGTCGACGTGCACGCCCGGCTGGACGCCGACGAGGGAGCAACCGGTCGGTCGATCACGCCCGACACCTTAGAGCGCGAGATGCACCAGGCCGGCGTGGTCCGGTCGGTCGTGTTCCCCGGCCACCAGGCCGGGACGGACTACCTGCGGGCGAACAACGCCGTCGCCCGGATGAGCGTCGAGCGGCCCTTCATCGCGTTCGCGCGGATCAACGGCCCCCGCGACCCCGGCGAGAGCGCGACCTCGCAGCTCCGCAACCTCGCGGCTTCGCGGAAGGACCACCACACGGCGCCCGAGGACGTCGAGAAGTACGCCTACGACGACCGGTTCCACGGATTCAAGCTCGATCCCGCCCGCGACGGGCTGCCCGACGAGGACGTTCTCGCGGAGCTCGAAGCCGTCGGGTTGCCGGTGCTGGTCCACGGCGGCGTGGGGTTCCCGCCCGAAGCGATCGCGGACTCGCTGCTTTCCTACTCGTTCCCCGTGATCGTCGCGCACTTCGGCGGCCACCCGCTCAATCGCGATCTGATGGGCGATGCGATCGACATGCTCGACGAGCACGACGACTGTTATCTCGACACCAGCTACGTCCGGTTCCGCGACTACCTCGAACGGGCGCTGCTGGAACACCCCGACCGCGTGCTGTTCGGCAGCGGGTCGCCCGAGACCCATCCGAACGTCGGCGTCATGGAGATGCTGACGCTGGACGTCTCGGAGGACAAGCTTCGCAGAGTGTTCAGCGGCAACGCCGAGCGCGTCGTCGACGGACTGTCGCCGGACGGCGGCTGATCGGCGGCGCGGAGCTGTCGGGCGATGTCGTCGCCGCGAATCGCAAACTCACCGCCAGTCGTACCGCCGGACGGCCCGGTCGTGGCGCGTCGAGACGCCGTTGGGGTTGCGTCGCGGCGTCTCGTCGGCTTTGCGCGCCCGGAGCCCCGCGGCGACGCCGCCGGCGATCCCCGACACCACCTCGCGGCCGGTCCCGAGCCAGGTCGTCGGGGCGATGTCGCCGCGCGTGACTTCCCGGGCGGCCGACGCCGAATCCCCGAGCGCCGACGCGATCGTCGACCGGGCGACGGCGGGGCGCAGCCCGTAGTTCTTCGCGAGCTGGTAGGAAAGCGACCGGTATCGCGCGCCGAGATCGCGGTTCGGCCGCCCGCCGTCGGCGCCGTACTCGCCGCGAACGCACATGTTGCCGTTCCAGACGACGTCGTACTCCATCGCGGCGAGCCGGTGGGAGGCGTCGCGAGCGCCGTCGGTCTCCAGGTACTCGTCGAACCCGTCGAGGGCGTCGATCGCCGCGCGATCGAGCGCGACGTTGTCGCCGCTGAAAAACGCGACGTCGCGACCGGCGACGGTGTCGGACGTCTCGCTCTCGGTCGTCACTCCCGCACGCAGCGTCCGGTGGGTCGGCCCCGTGACGACGTCCGCGCCGGCGTCGAGCGACGCCGCGACGGCGTCGCGCCACGACGGTTCGATCGCGAGCTCGTCGTGGACGAAGGCGACGGCGTCGCCGGTGGCGACCTCGATCCCGGCGTTGCGGGAGACGTTGACGTTCCTGTCGGACAGTTCGACGAGCACGTCGACGTCGTCGCGCTCGCGAACCATCCCGGTGGTCCCGTCGGACGAGGGCCCGTTGACGACGATCAGCTCGACGTCGGGGGCCCGTTCCGACAGGGCGTCGAGACACCCGGAGAGCTGCTCCCGGGCGTTCAACGTCGGGACCACTACCGAGAGGTCCATACTCACCGATACTTCCCGCAAACCATAAAAGCATCTCGGCCGGTCGCGCCGGTCACTCTACGCTCGCGTGCCAGTAGGAAACGGACGCCGCGGCGTCACCGAACGGCGCACCGCCGAGCGTCGTGTCCAGCGACCGGAGCGGGCTGGCGAGGCCGTTGGGAATCTTTCGGTAGAAGCCGTAGGGCAGGAGGAAATCGTGGGAGTCTTCGACGAGTTCGAGCCCGGCGCTCTCGATCAGGGAGCCGACCTCCGAGCGGGAGTAGAGCCGCGAGCCCATCGGGAGCGCCCAATTGTACACGCTCCGCGCGCTGTAGCGCTTGAACGTGTCGAACATCACCTGGTCGCCGGAGACGCGTTGAATCTCTTCGAGGTAGGCCGCCGGCGTGTCCGCGAGGTGGAAAAACCGCATCGCGACGACGGCGTCGAACTCGTCGTCCTCGAAGGGGAGCCGTCCGGCGTCGCCGCGCAGGAACTCGACGGCGTCGCCGACGCCGCGGGCTCTGGCCTTCTCGCGGGCTTCGGAAAGCATCTCCGCAGAGATGTCCAGCCCGACGACGTTGGCGCCGCGCTCGGCGAGCATCACGGTGAACCGGCCGGTACCGCAGGCGATCTCGAGGACATCCTTGCCCTCGACGGGCCCGATCGCGTCCAGCACAGCCTCCTTCTCCCGGCGGTCGATGAGCCGACCGCCCCGGGAGAAGCGCTTGTCGTCGTACTCTTGGGCGACGTCGGTCGCCTGATACCACTCCTGCCCTTTCACGCTGCGATTTGCTACCTGCCCCGGGGATAAAACGATACTGGAAACGATTCGTCACCTCGCGGACCGATCGGCTGCGGACGCGGCGACGCCATAGCGGCCGGATTCGTCCGTCGAACCTCGACAACCTGCGAGTACTGTGACGCAACGTCCCCCAGAAGAACCGGCGGGACGCCGTCGATAGAATAACATAATCGTCCACTTCTCGGAGGGGGAGATTCTGAGGAGACGGTCGGTTCGGGGCCGAAGGCGCCCCTCTGGGACCCTCTCGAATCCCAGGATCCTACACTCTCACAAAATAGGTATGGCATATATACACTATATATTCTCTCAATTCATATGGTCTCCATATAGCCAAGTTTTACCACCGGTGACGGACCACCGCTGAGTATGAGCACCACCACGGGCGAGGAACGTGCCGACCGAGTCGAGGAGCCCCTCTCCGACAGCGAGTACCGCGAGCGACTTCGCGAACTGCCCCCCAGCGCCAAGCTGATCGCCAAGGTTCTCGAGACGGACGCGCCGCTCTCGCAGGGCCAGCTCGCAGAAGAGTCGCTGCTGCCCGACCGTACGGTCCGGTACGCGCTCAACCGTCTCGAGGAGGTCGGCCTCGTGGGTTCCCGGTACAGCTTCCGCGACGCCCGAAAGCAGGTCTACTTCCTCCACAACTAATTCGGCGGCCCGACGTCCGGACCCGCCCCGCTGTCGCCGCCGCCCTTTTTTACCAACCGCGCGCTACCCCCGTTCGATGGATCAGATCGCCGGCGTCCCGATTCCCGTCTCGGGACCCGCGCCGACGGGCTCGACTAACGCGTACGTGATCGGTCGAAACGACGCCCTGCTCGTGGACCCGGCCGACGAATCGGACGAACTCGACCGAGTGCTCGACCGCCGATCTCCCGCTGCGGTGCTGGCGACGCACGCTCACCCCGACCACGTCGGTGCGCTCGCTCGGTACGCGCGCGAATACGATCTGAGGGTCTACGCTCGATCGGGGTACGAGGAACGATTCGAGCACGCGACCGGCGTGACGCCCGACGCCAGCGTGCGCGACGGGGACGTAGTCTCGGCCGGTAACTTCGGCGTCGAGGTGACGTCGATCCCGGGACACGCGCCCGATCACGTTGCGCTGACAGTCCGCGGCGTCGATGCGGCGGTGACCGACCGCGGCGTCGATGCGGCGGTGACCGACCACGGCGACGGCCCGCCGCGTTCGGAAACTCGGGAGACTCGCGTGCTCGTCGGCGACCTCGCCGTCGCCGAGGGAAGCGTGTTCGTCGGCCCGCCGGACGGCGACATGCGCGGCTACCTCACCGCACTTCGGCGTCTACACACGCGAGCGCCCGGCGAACTGCTGCCGGGGCACGGTCCGGTGATCGACGATCCGAGGGCGGTCCTGGGCCGTCTGATCGCCCACCGCCTCGATCGCGAGCGAGCGGTGCTGGCTGCCGTCAACGACGGGGCGACGACGCCGGACGCCGTCGTCGCCGCGGCGTACGACAAGGATCTCACGGGCGTCCGCGACCTCGCCCGACGGGCCGTGATCGCACACCTCGACAAACTCGCCATCGAGGGATCGGTCGAGTGGGACGGCGAGCGCGCCCGACCAGTCGATCATCGCTGATCGGCCTCGACCGGTCGACCGTCGCTGATCGCCTCCGCCCGCTGCCCGATCGGCGTCCGGGTCGCCAGCGCGACGCTTTTCACCGCGCGGGCGCTTCGTCCCGCTATGGAATCGCTCGAAGCCGAACTCGCCCGCGCCCGCGACCTCGACGCGGCCGATCTAGCCGACGCCATCGAGTCGATCGGCTTCGAGTGTACTCGCTGTGGCGCCTGCTGCAAGGCCGAGGACGACGATCCCCACACCGCGACCGTGTTCCCCGACGAAGTTCGGGAGATCCAGTCGGCCGGCGACGGCGAGTACGACTGGCGCGACGTCGCGCGTCCGATGCCGTACGGGCTCGAAGAGAGCGATGACGATGCGGCCGAGAGAGAAATGCTCACCGGCGAGACGTTCGAGTGGGCGCTCCAGACGACTGAGTGCGGCGACTGCACGTTCTACGAGGAGTCCGAGGACGGCACCGGCGCCTGCTCGGTTCACGAGGACCGTCCGCTGATCTGTGCGACCTACCCCTTCAGCGTCGCGCTGGCGGGGACGAGCCAGCCGATGGGCGAGGCCGTCGACGAGTCGGGGATGGTCCGGGCCCACGAGTGCGAGGGGCTGGGTCGGGACATCTCGCGGTCGGACGCCGAGGACCTGGCGGCGACGCTCAAGGAGCGGGCGGTCAGAGAGCTAGAAGAGGCGATCGACGTGCGCGACGCGTACGCGCCGGTCGACGCCGAGGGACGCGCAGTGGTCCACGACTCCGAGGGTGCAAAATCGATAGACGGGACGCCGATCGAACGGTGATTCAGTCGCCGGAGGCAGTGACCCGGTCGCGCACCGCCGTCGACGGGCGCGCGACGCCGCCGATGCCGCGACTCAGAAGGACTCCTCGATGACTTCGCCGACCGCGAAGTTCGACTTGACTTCCGTGACCTCGACTTTGACGCGCTCGCCGACCTCGGCGCCGGGGACGATGATCACGTACCCTCGCTCGACGCGGGCGATGCCGTCGCCCTGCTTGCCGATGTCCTCGATCTCGACGTAGCGCGTCTCGCCGATCTCCACTGGGGGTTGTGGTTCCGGAGGTACGCCGGCGTTCTGGTCCTCGTCGGACTCCTCCTCGACGTCCCGCGAGATGAGCGCGACGCGGTAGGTGTCGCCCGGGTCGATGTCTCCCGTCTCGACCTCGCGACGGGGGACCTCGACGACGTAGTTGTCGTCATCGTCGGCCGATACCTCGGCGCTGAACAGACACAGCAGTTTATCAGAGATCTCCAATGTCAGATACCTCCGTTTTCTCCGTTGTAGTCATTCGTAATAGAACTGTCGACAGTTCGCACGCGCGCTACGAACCTGACGAGAAATCGACTTGCACCGGCGCTAAAGTGTTAGATTTCCGCAACCTGGTGGTGGAGAGATGACGCCGGGTTCCGCCGCGATCGGTCGCCTCGAGGAAAATAACGACCGGCCGATCAATCCGCGCCGCCCGTCCGACCGGCGGTCGCGAACACCGACAGGTCGACATCCGCGTCGATCTCCTCGGGCGACTCGTACGGTCGGTTGACGACGATGTCGCCCGCGCGTTGCTTGCCGATGCCGGGGATCGCGGTGAGCTCGTCCATCGAGGCGTCGTTGAGATCCAGCGGGTGGGGGACGCCCGTGACCGAGCGGAACCCGTGGTCGACGACCGCGACGTCGATCGTCCGGCCGAGTTCGAGTTCGCCCGGGATGCCGACCAGCAGCGGGTAGGTGCCCAGCTGGCGACCGAACGTCTTCCCGTCCTGGTGGTACTCCAGGTGGACGTCCGGCAGGCGCGTGCCGGGCGGCGCGAGGCGCTGGAGCATCGGGTTGTCGATCTCCTCGCGGACCTCCCGTTTGTACTGCTTGAACAGCTTCTTGTGGTCCCTGGCGATCTCGGCGCCGGTCTCGGACATGTCGGTCCCGGCGAAGGCCATCACCTGCCGGATGTTCACGCGGCGCAGCATCAGCCCCTCGTCGTACACGCGCTGGAGAAATTCCTTGTTGTGCTCGAACGTCTCGGCCGTCTCGCCCTTGAGACCGTGGACGAGGTTGATGCCGGGCAGCAGCTTCGGCAGCCGGTTCGCGGCGCCCGAACCCCACGATGGCCCCGTTCCGGGCTCCTCGCCGGGGCGCCACCCACCTTCTTCGTTGACGACGCGCACCGCTTCGAGGCACTCGTCGGCGGTGACGTTGAGATTGTTGTCGCTCATCACCTCGGGATCGGCGGATTCGAGGCCGAACGCGGCGGTGTCGCCGGGCGTGTTGTGCTCGGCGATGATCCGGATCCCCTCGCGGGCCTTCTCGGGCCACTCGACGATCGTGATCGGGTTCATGTTGTCGAGGTGGAGCGTCTCCAGGTCGGGCGCCACCTCGCGGATGCCGCCGTACAGTTTCCGGAGCGCGTCGGGGTTGGGCGCCTCGCCGTCGCCGCCGTACGCGAGGATGTCGGCCTGCCGGCCGAGCCGGTAGTGCTTGACGCCGTGGTTCGAGAGCCGGTCGACTTCGTCGACGACGGACTCGGGCGGCCGGAACGAGGGGTTGCCGTACAGCGGTTCCGTGCAGAAGGAACAGCGGTACGGACAGCCCCGCGAGGTCTCCATCTCGGCGATCAGGTACTCGGGATGGTTCGGATGTTGCTCGACGACGAACGCGCCCTTCGCCGCCCAGCGGTCGACCTCCTCGACGTCGCGCATCCGGTCGCCGAACCCCTCAAGTCCGCTTTCGACGAGGTCGTAGGCGGCCGCCTCGACGTCGCCCTTCGCGACGAAGTCGTAGTCCAGATCGTCGCGCTCGGTCTCGGTTCCGCCCTCGTTCTGGTCGCCGACGCCGAACTTGACGGGCCCGCCCATCAGGCAGGTCCCCTTGGCGGTCCAGGCGATCTCGCGGACCTCGTCGGGTTCGGCGGGCGTGCCGCCGACGTACTTGCCGGGGACGGTCATCCCGCCGATGTAGCAGGTCAGATCCGCCTCGGCGACGTCGCGCCACTTCGAGCGGTCGTCCCGGAGCTCGTCGATCGTGTGGTACGTGATCTGCGCTTTCGGGACGCCGGCGTCGACGAGCGCGCCGGCGGTGAAGCGCGGGTACGTGGAGATGTACGGCGGGACCCCGAAGTGGGCCGGCTCGTCGACGTAGCCGTCGACCAGCGTCACGTCGAGATTCGCGGGGTCGGTCATGGAGGCTCGTAGCCGCTCGACGGGGAAAACTGATGCGGATCGGGGACCGAGCTGTCGGCGTGGACGCCGGAGGACGCGGTGCGTCCTCCGAGCCCTCGCTCGACTTCGTCTCGCGAGGACGCCGCGGCATCTCGACGCCGCTGCGGGGACGCCGACAGCTTGTCCTGCCGTTGTAGAGACGCCGTCATCGCGCCGCCGTCACCGACTGTTGCCAACAGCTATATACGTTGACGGTTGGATCCGCATAGCAGAATGTCAGAGGAGACACCGCGGCGGGAGCTGCTCGGCGCCGTCGGCGCCCTCGCCGCGACCGGCGCTGTGACGGGGCTTTCGGGATGTCTGGGCGGCGGCGACGCGAGCGACGGTGATAACGACGACGACCAGCAGTCGGAGCCGCCGGCGTTCTCGCTCGATTCGTGGCTCGCCGCGCCGGGAGCGGTGTCCGGCGGCGAGCACCACTCGGTCGAGTACGTCGCGTTCGAGGCGCTGCTGGACGCCGAAAACTCGCTCGCCGACGGCGCCTACTCCGAACTGGTCGACAGGACCAACGGGAAGGGCTCGGCGCCGTTCCCGCTGCCCTCCGCGGCCGGAAGCCCGATCGACACGTTCGGGGAGTACGTCTCGGTCGACAACAACAGCCAGCAGGTGCTGTACGGCGATCACCCCGCCGACGCGATCGGCGACGGGCTCGTGGAGAACGTCGGCTTCGAGCGCGCAGGCGAACACCGGGAGTTCGAGCTGTTTCTCAGGGAGGTCCAGAGCCAGTCCGCGAACGTCGCGATCGGCGTCAGCGAGTTCGTGCTGCTGTGGGTCGAAACCGAGTCGGCCGTCGAGGGGCTTCGGACGCTCGCGGACACACAGACCGACGAGACGCCGCTGTACGCCGACGAGAACGACGACCTCGCGACGGTACTGGACCACGTCGGGGATGGCGACCGCGTGCTCGCCCAGACGTCCGCCGAACAGTCCGAGACCAACCTCGATGCGCCCGTCTTCGAGGGGGAGGTCGGATACGGGTACGCGCTCGACCTCGGCGGGAGCCCGGTCGACGAAACCTACGCGATCGTGTTCGCCGACGAGGTGTCCGTCGACGTCGGCGCCGTCGAGGAGTGGGTCGCACAGGGCGAGGACGGCCGGTTCGCGCCTCACGACTCGGTTTCGACCGAGCGGGACGGCCGCTCGGTGCTAGTGTCGGGATCGCGCGAGACCGCCGATCCCTTCGTCGAACTGTTCGACTGAGAACACTCGGGGCGGCCGCCGACCCGGTGCAGTTGCGTGCCGAGACCGACGCGTGCGAGACGCCGCGCGACCGATCCCTCACGACTATCTGACACTTGAGGGGAAAGGTAATTAACCTCCATCCTGTAACAGTGGGGCAAGAATGGACTCGATCGTAGACGAAGCCATCGACGAGGCCGAGAACGCGGCCGACGACGCTCCGGCCCACGACGACGGGGCGAGCGACGCCGGCCCCTCGGGCAAAATGACCGACGACGAACTGAAAGACGTCCTCGAAGATCTCCAGACTAACATCACCGTGGTGGGGTGTGGCGGCGCCGGCGGGAACACCGTCAACCGGATGGCCGAGGAGGGGATCCACGGCGCCAAGCTCGTGGCCGCCAACACGGACGTCCAGCACCTCGTCGACGTCGAGGCCGACACCAAGATCCTCATGGGCGAGGAGAAGACCCGCGGTCGGGGCGCCGGGTCGCTCCCGCAGGTCGGCGAAGAGGCCGCGATCGAGAGCCAGGAGGAGATCTACGACGCCGTCGACGGCTCCGACATGGTCTTCGTCACCGCCGGACTCGGCGGCGGCACCGGCACGGGCAGCGCGCCCGTCGTCGCCAAGGCCGCCCGCGAGAGCGGCGCCCTGACGATCGCCATCGTCACGACGCCCTTTACCGCGGAAGGCGAGGTCCGGCGCACCAACGCCGAAGCGGGCCTCGAACGGCTCCGCGACGTCGCCGACACCGTCATCGTCGTCCCCAACGATCGCCTGCTGGACTCGGTGGGCAAGCTCCCCGTCCGCCAGGCGTTCAAGGTCTCGGACGAAGTGCTGATGCGCTCGGTCAAGGGCATCACCGAGCTGATCACCAAGCCCGGCCTCGTCAACCTCGACTTCGCCGACGTCCGCACCGTGATGGAGCGGGGCGGCGTCGCGATGATCGGCCTCGGAGAGTCCGACTCGGACGCCAAGGCCCAGGACTCGGTCAAGACCGCGCTGCGCTCGCCGCTGCTCGACGTCGACATCTCGGGCGCTAACAGCGCGCTCGTCAACGTCACCGGCGGCTCCGACATGTCCATCGAGGAAGCGGAGGGCGTCGTCGAGGAGATCTACGACCGGATCGACCCCGACGCCCGCATCATCTGGGGGACCTCGATCGACGAGCAGCTCGAGGGCTCGATGCGCACGATGATCGTCGTCACGGGCGTCGAGTCGCCCCAGATCTACGGCAGCAACACCGAGGACCAGCAGCAACAGCAGGCCGAGGCGGCGGAGCAGGTCGAGGACATCGACTACGTCGACTGATCGGGAGTCGCGCGGCCTGAAATCCTACTTTTCGGTGCTTCGCTTATCGACGTCGAAATCTCGGTTCGATGGCCGCGGCTCCAGCGTTTAAGCGGACGCTCGTAGAACAATACCCCATGACGGACGTAGCAGTCGTCGGGGGCGGCCCCGCCGGCCTCAGCGCGGCACTGTTCACGGCGAAAAACGGTCTCGACACGGTGGTCTTCGACGGCGACGAGACGTGGATGCACAAGGCCCACCTGTTCAACTACCCCGGAATCCGGAGCATCGCCGGCGACGAGTTCATGAAGGTCACCCGCGGACAGGTGTCGGACCGAGGCGCCGACGTCCGCACCGACGAGGAAGCGACGGCGGTCGAACAGTCCGGTGACGGCTTTGCCGTCACGACCGAGGACGGCGAATACGACGCCGACTACGTCGTGCTGGCGACCGGCGCCGATCGGTCGCTCGCCGAGGAGATCGGTTGCGAGTTCAGCGACGACGACACCGTCGACGTCAACCTCTCGATGGAGACCAGCGTCGACGGCCTGTACGCGACCGGCGCGATGGTCCGGGCCGAGGAGTGGCAGGCGGTGATCGCGGCGGGCGACGGCGGCGCCGCCGCGCTGTCGATCCTCAGCGAGGAAAAAGGCGAGCACTACCACGACTTCGACGTGCCGGACGACGTGCCCTGACGGTCGGCCGTCCCGCGGAGATCGCGAGCACCGCTTCGTAGGTTTTCGAGCAACGCCAGTTTGACGAGCCCCCGGTCCGTCCCGGAACGCATGAACGAGAACGCGAGCGGACCCCCCGACGGCGATCGGACGCTGCGCGTCGGCGTCGACGTCGGCGGGACGTTCACCGACGTGGTGCTGGTCGACGCCGCGGCCTCGAACGGCGGCCGGCTCGTCACCGCGAAGGTGCCGACGACGGCCGACCAGAGCGAGGGTGTCATCGAGGGGATCCGAAAGGCCTGCCGGGCGGCGGGCGTCGAGCCCGCCGGGACCGACCGATTCCGCCACGCGACGACGGTGACGGTCAACGCTCTGCTGGAGGAGACCGGCGCACGGACGGCGCTGGTGACGACCGAGGGGTTCCGCGACGTGCTGGCGATCCGCAGGCAGGACCGACCGGCGCTGTACGACCTCGACGCCGCGCCGCCCGAGCCGGTCGTGCCGCGGCGTCGACGCTTCGAAATCGACGAGCGGGCGACGCCCGAGGGCATCGAACGGTCAGTCGACGGGGACGCCGTACGGGAACTGGCGGCGAAGCTCCGCGATCGGGACGTCGAGAGCGTCGCCGTCGCCTTCCTCCACGCCTACGCACACCCGAAGAACGAGCGTCGCGCGGCCGAGATCCTTCGCGAGGAACTCGACGTTCCCGTCTCGGCGAGCCACGAGGTGCTCGCGGAGTTCCGGGAGTACGAGCGCACCGCAACGACGGCGCTGGACGCCTACGTCCGGCCGGTCGTCGACGAGTACCTCGAACGGCTCGTCGAGTGCGCCGACGCCGCGGGCGTACCGGAACCCAGAGTGATGCAGTCCAACGGCGGCATCGCCGACGCCGAACTCGTGCGCGAGCGGGCCGTCACGACCGCACTGTCGGGACCGGCCGCGGGCGTCGTCGGCGCGGGCGAGATCGCCCAGCGGGCGCTCGGCGGACGGGGAGGGGAGGAAAATAGCGCGCTGGCCGGCTACGACGGCGTCGTCACGTTCGACGTGGGCGGCACCTCGACCGACGTGAGCCTCGTCCGGGAGGGGTCGGCCGAGCGCACGACCGACGCCGAGATCGGCGGTCGGCCGATCGGCCTGCCGGTGGTCGACGTGACGACCGTCGGCGCCGGCGGGGGCAGCCTCGCGCGGGTCGACGCCGGCGGCGCACTTCGAGTCGGCCCCGAGTCGGCGGGCGCCGAGCCAGGCCCGGCGTGTTACGGCCGCGGCGGGACCGAGCCGACGGTTACGGACGCCGCGGTCGTGCTGGGCTACGTCGGCGCCGACGCCGATCTGGGCGGGGAGCTGTCGATCGACGCCGACGCCGCCCGCGAGGTACTCGCCGACCTGGCCGACGAGGCCGGTCTGGAGGACGCGCTCGCCGCGGCGCGGGGCGTCCACGAGGTGGCGGTCGCCGCGACGACGCGGGCGATCCGCTCGGCGACCGTCGAGCGCGGCCTCGATCCCCGGGAGTTCGCGCTGACGGCGTTCGGCGGCGCCGGGCCGATGCACGCCGCCGCACTGGCCGATCAGCTGGGAATCGACGCCGTGCTCGTCCCGCGGGCCTGCGGCGTCCTCTCGGCGTACGGCCTGCTCGCGGCCGACGAGATCCACGACGCCGCCCGGACCCACCGCGCGACGCTGTCGCGGCCGGACGGGAACCGAGGCGCGGACGCCGACGGCGAGGCGATCGAGGCGATCTACGCCGAACTCCGCGGAGACGTCCTGGCGTCGACGAGCGATCCCGAGGTGGCCCGGGTCGAGCGCTCGGCCGACCTCCGGTACGCCGGCCAGAGCTTCGAGCTGGAGGTCGACGCCAGTACGCCGGTCGATCCCGCCGCGCTCGCCGAGCGGTTCCACGAGGCCCACGAGCGCACTCGGGGCTACAGGATGGACGAGGCGGTCGAACTCGTCACGCTCCGCTGTCGTGCCGTTGCGTCGGGGCCCGACCTCCCGATCGGCTACGAATCCGGCGGCGATCCCGTTCTGGGCGAGCGCGCGGTCGCGTTCGGCCAGGAGGGCGGGCGCGTCTCGACGCCGATCTACGATCGAGCGGGGCTCGACCCGGGGAGCGAGTTCGACGGCCCCGCGATCGTCGAGCAGGCCGAGAGCACGACGGTCGTCCCGCCGGACTGGCGCGCCGCGGTTCGCGCGGACGGAACCATGCTGTTGACGCGAGGTGATCGAGATGAGCGGTGACGCCGACGAACCAGCCGACGCGAGCCCCGACCTCGATCCGGTTGCGCTGGAGGTGCTGCGCAACCAGCTGGAGGGGATCGCCGACGAGATGGGCGAGGTGCTGGTGCGGGGCGCGTACTCCCCGAATATCAAGGAGCGCCGGGACTGCTCGACGGCGCTGTTCGACGCCGACGGTCGGCTGGTCGCGCAGGCCGAGCACATCCCGGTCCACCTCGGGGCGATGCCGGCGGCCGTCGAGGCGGTGCTCGACCGAAACCCGGCGCCGGGCGACGCGTTCGTGCTGAACGATCCCTACGCGGGCGGGACCCACCTCCCCGACGTGACGATGGTTTCGACGATCGACCGCGACGGCGATATCCTGGGCTACGCGGCCTCGCGAGCCCACCACGCCGACGTCGGCGGGATGGCGCCGGGAAGCATGCCGGCCGGCGCGACCGAGATAACGCAGGAGGGCGTCCGGCTCCCGCCGGTTCGGCTGGTCGACGGCGGCGAGCCGGTCGACGACGTGCTGGAACTGTTCCTCGCGAACGTCCGGAACCCCGAACAGCGCCGTGCTGACCTGCGCGCCCAGCGCGCCGCGAACGAGCGGGGCGCCGAGCGCCTCGAAGAACTCGCAGCCGAGCGCGGCGACGAGCGGCTTCGGGCGGCGTTCGACGCGGTGATCGACTACTCGCGCGATCGGACGGCCGCCGAGATCGAGGCGCTGCCCGACGGCGAGTATCGCGCCCGGGATGCGCTGGAAGGCGACGGCGTCACCGACGACGACGTCGAGATCGCCGCGACGGTGACCGTCGACGGTGCCGCTCTCACTGTGGACTTCGCCGGAACCGCCGAGCAGGTCGCGGGCAACGTCAACGCGCCGCTGGCGGTCGCCCGGAGCGCCGTCTACTTCGCGGTGCGCTGCGCGACCGATCCCGACGTACCGCCGAACCGGGGCTGCTACGACCCGATCTCGGTTTCGGCGCCCGAGGGGTCGGTGCTGAACCCCGATCCGCCCGCGGCGGTCGTCGGGGGCAACGTCGAGACGAGCCAGCGCGTCGTCGACGTCGTGTTCGCCGCGCTGTCGGACGCCGCCCCCGAGCGCGTCCCGGCGGGTGGCCAGGGGACGATGAACAACCTCACGATCGGCGCCGGCGGGCGGGAGGGCTTTACGTACTACGAGACGATCGGCGGCGGCGCGGGCGGCCGGTCCGCCTCGGACGGCCTCGACGGCGTCCAGGTCGGAATGACGAACACGCTGAACACGCCGGTCGAGGCGCTGGAGACGGAGTACCCCCTGCGCGTCGAGCGCTACGCGCTCCGGCCCGACAGCGGCGGCGCGGGCGAGCACCGCGGCGGCCTCGGCCTCGTGCGGTCGGTGCGCGTGCTGGCTGACGCCACCGTCTCGCTGCTGACCGAGCGGCGTCGAACGGCGCCGAAGGGCGTCGCCGGCGGCGAGGACGGCGCGCCCGGTCGAAACCTGATCGACGGCGAGCCGGTATCGGCCAAAGCGACGCGGGACGTCTCGGCCGGGACGACCGTCACCGTCGAGACGCCCGGTGGCGGCGGGTACGGCGACCCGGACGATCGACCGCCGGAGGCGATCGAACGCGACGCCGCCGACGGGCTGGTCGAGCGGGAGGAGTGAGTCCGCTTCGCACGATCTGACCGCGGAGCGACCGAACTACTCGGACCGCTTGTAGAAAGATAGAAAAAGCCCCATCTGCAAGGATCGGACAGAAACTATGGACGTTCCACTTGACCTCACGTCGTACGTGCGGGTGCTCAAGATGGCGAGCACGCCGGCGTGGGACGAGTTCTCACAGGTCGCCAAGATCGCCGGCGCCGGCATCCTGCTGATCGGGCTGGTCGGCTTCCTCATCGCATCCTTCATGTTCCACCTCGTGCCGCCCTACGAGGCTGGCTCGGTGATCGGACTGGCCGCGCCGCTGGGGGTCTAACAGCCGTGCCGATGTACGCCGTCAAGACGACCGCCAGTCAGGAGCGGACGGTCGCGGACATGATCATGAACCGCGAGGTCGACGACATCCACGCCGCCCTCGCGCCGGATTCGCTGACCAGCTACGTGATGGTCGAGGCCGAAGACGACGCCGTCCTCTCGCGCACCCTCGAAGAGATCCCCCACGCCCGCGACATCGTCCCCGGCGAGAGCTCGATCTCGGAGGTCGAGCACTTCCTCTCGCCGACGCCGGACGTCGAGGGGATCGCAGAGGGCGACATCGTCGAGCTCATCGCCGGCCCGTTCAAGGGCGAGAAGGCTCAGGTACAGCGCATCGACGAGGGCAAGGACCAGGTTACGGTGGAGCTCTACGAGGCGACCGTCCCGATTCCGGTTACAGTTCGAGGCGACCAGATCCGCGTGCTGGACTCCGAGGAACGCTAACGCGTTCCTCTGATCCCCGACTCGCTTCGCTCGTCGGGACTCGGAAGAACGATAACACGCCGCGAGCGGATTTTTGTCCGAGATTTTTGCCGCGAGCGGCGGCCTCGCACAGCGAGGTCGCCCGAGCGGGAAAAGGTCGCGTTTAGAGTTCGGCGTCGTTCAGCCGGTCGACGACCTCCTGGAGGTCGGCTTCGGCCTCGATCTCGTCTTTGATCTCCTCGCGCTGGCGGACCTCCTCGGAGTCGGCGCCGTAGGCGCGTACGTACTCGGCGCGGGTGTGCTCGTTGAACGCGTGGCGGATCGCGAGGTAGCCGTCCGGGACGACGACGCCGCAGACCGCACACTCGCGGCGCGTGTGCTCGTTCGTCTGGTGGACGACCGCGTCCTCGACCGCGTCGAAGGTCTCCCCGCAGTCGTCGATGCCGCAGGCCCAGGTCATCGTTGCCGATGCTTTCGCCGGGGATCCTAAAACTGTTCCGCCGCGGCGACGCCGAACCGGTCGGGTCGACCGACCGGTCCGGAATCAGAACCCATATTGTGACCTGTCGAGAATCCGAGCGCGTGAGTGAGGAGGGTACCCGGGTCGACATGCACGTGAAGGTGCTCGACGAGAGGGTCGTCGAGCGTGCCAAGGCCCGGGGGATCGACGTGCTGGTGTACGCGCCCCACTTCGAGCGACTGCCGACGATCCGTCGGCGGGCCGAGCGCCACAGCGACGACGAGCTGCTGGTCATCCCCGCCAGAGAGATTTTCGCCGAAGCCTGGCGTGAGCGCAAGCACGTCCTGGCGCTCGGTCTCGACGACCCGGTCCCCGACTTCGTGACTTTGGAGGGTGCGATGGACGAATTTCGGCGCCAGGACGCCGCCGTGGCGGTTCCGCATCCGTCGTTCCTGTCGGTCGGGATGAGCGAGACCGACGTTCGGCGCCACGCCGACGTGGTGGACGCCGTCGAGGTGTACAACCTCAAGCACTGGCCCCACCACACGCGCCGCGCCCGACGGATCGCCGACGCGGTCGACAGGCCGCCGTTCGCGTCGTCGTACGCCCACATTGGCCGGACGGTCGGCGAGGCCTGGACCGAGTTCGAGCGCTCGATCGAGGACGAGCGCGACCTCGTCGCGGCGCTCCGCGAGGGCGCGCCGCGGGAAGTCCACAGCCGGAGCGGCGTCGAATACGGCCTGGCGTCGGCCGTCGAGTTCGCGCACCTGGGCTGGGAGAACTCCTGGAAGAAGATCGATCGCATTTTGCTGTCCGGTCGGGAGCCGACGCATCCGAGACACGAGGCGTACGACGGCCGGTTCGACGACGCCGCGGTGTACTGAGCGGTCTCAGAGGCCGACGGACTGACGAACCACGTCGACCGCACCGAGCGGCAGCCGATAGACGATCAGCGCGATCGCCGCGAGTTCGGCGCCGGTCACGAGCGCGGTGACGGTCGTCGCCCGCTCGCTGCTGACCGTGACGCCGACCGGGAGGCCGAACTCCTTCTTCCAGACGGGGTAGAACAGCGCGATGCCGCGCCTGCTCCCCGCGACGTCGAGGACGTAGTGGGTCAGGATGCCGAGCCAGACGTACTGGAGGTTCCCGAAGTAGTAGGGGAAGGCGAGAAACCCGACGAGAATCGGCAGGTTGTGGAGCGTCTTCCGGTGCTTGCCGAAGGCGGTGTCGACGTCGGGGAACAGGGCGCCGAGCACGACGGGTGCCCCCACCTCGACGATCCGCAGAAACGTCGTCTCGTCGCCCGCCGGTTCGAGGATGTAGCCGAGACCGATGCTCAACAGCACGGCGTTCAGAACGTGACCTTCTTTGTTCATTTGGGCGGCCGGTACCCGCCCATGAGAACTCCCGATAGATGATACTTTCCCTTGTGCTAGAATCGTCTGACGGGGACAGGTCGGGAGACGATATTATCAGAACGACGTTAGGTCGTGCGCTACGCCGACCGCTCCGCGGCCGTCTCGACCTCCGCGAACAGGTCCGCGAGCGCTCGCCGGGCCGCCGCGTCCCGAATTTCGGCGCGGTCCCCGTCGAACTCGTAGCGCTCGACGGTCGCGTACGACGATTCCGATCCCCACGGACCGGCGTAGGCGACGCCGACGTACACCGTGCCGACCGGCGTCTCCTCGGTGCCGCCGCTCGGTCCAGCGACGCCCGTGACGCCGACGCCCCAGGTCGTGTCGGACGTGTCGCGGACGCCGCGGGCCATCTGGCGCGCGACCGGTTCGCTGACGGCGCCGCGCTCGTCGAGTGCCTCGCGGGTGACCCCGAGCAGCTGTCGCTTGGCGTCGTAGGCGTACGTGACCAGCGAACGATCGAAGTAGTCGCTGGAACCGGGTACCGAAGTCAGCTTGGTTCCGATCAGCCCGCCGGTACAGGACTCGGCAACCGCCACGGTCGCGTCGGCGTCCCGCAGCGCCGCGCCGAGCCGCTGGACGATCGGCGCCTCCTCGCCCGGTCGGTCCGCGTGCGCGGCCGATTCGCCGTGCGCGGCCGACTCGCCGGCGGCGTCGTCGCTCTCCGTCGCACCGTCCTGATTCGAGGCCATACCGTCCGGTCTCGCCGCGGGCGCTTGAATGTCGGGGCGCCGACGGTGCGATGATCCGGACGACAGCGGCCGCGCCCCGCCGACCGTCCGCTCCCGAAAGAGTCACTGTGCCCGCCGCGCACCTGCCCGGTATGGACTACGAGCGGCCGCTGTTCTTCCGCGTCATGCAGTACGCGGCCCGGGCCGATCGGGACGTCGTCGACATGGTCAGCGGCAACCCCGATTGGGAGCCGCCGGCCGCGCTCCGCGACGGGCTCCGGGCGTACGCCGACGCCGATCCCGAGGCGTTCCAGTACCCGCCCAGCGAGGGGTTGACGAAGCTGCGGGCCGAAATCGCCGAGCGTCGCGGCGTCGACATCGATCGGGTGATCGTCACGAACGGCGCCGGCGAGGCGAACTACCTCGCGATGGCGTCGGCGCTGGACCGGGATGCGGGCAGCGAGATACTGCTGACCGATCCCGTCTATCCGTACTACCCCGGCAAGACCGAACTGCTCGGCGGCACCCAGCGGTACGTTCCGGCCGACGAGGACGGCCAGATCGATCCCGCGGCCGTTCGGGAGCGCGCGAGCGAGGACACCGCGGCGATCCTGGTGAACACGCCGAACAACCCGACCGGCGCGGTGTGCGACGAGGCGACGATGCGAGAACTCGTCGCGGTCGCCGAGGAAAACGACGCCCTCCTGCTCAGCGACGAGGTGTACGACCACTTCGACTACTCCGGCCGGTTCGCCAGCGCGCTCGGCGTCGACTCCGACCACCGGATCGTCACCAACGCCTTCTCGAAGTCGATGGCGATCACCGGCTTTCGCGTGGGGTACGCCGTCTTCCCCGAGGAACTGGTCGACGCAGCCAAGACCCGCCACATGCTGGTCAACGTCGCCGGGAGCCGGCCGGCCCAGCGGGCGGTCCTGAACGCCCTGCAGGAGACCGACCCCGCCTACTACGAAGCCAATCGCGAGCTGATGGCCGAGCGCGTCGAGACGTTCACCGCCGCGCTCGACGACGCCGGAGCGGAGTACACGACGCCCGACGGCGGCTTCTACGTGCTCGCGCGCTTCGACGACTTCCCCGGCACGCTGGAGAACGTCGAGCGGCTGATCGACGAGGCCGGCGTCGCGGGGATGCCGGGCGACGCGTTCGGCTCTGCGCGCTCCGAGTGGCTCCGGTTCGCGCTGGTGACGCCGCGCGTCGAGGAGGCGTCCGAGCGGCTGGCCGACTACTTCTGAACGCCGCCCGCGCCGAAGGGCGCGGACTATGCGGACTGGGAGTCGAGCGGCGGTTCCCCGGGGCGCCCGACTCGACCCGAGTGCGTCCGGTCCCGTCTCGCCTCGGCATTGCTGATAAACGCCCGGCCCGACCGACGAGTACACAAGTCCCTGGCCGATACCCTCCGGCATGAACTCGCTGGACGTCGAGCCCGTCGACGACGTGGACGACGGCGCCGAGAGCCCGCCGGGCAACGAGCCGGACCGACCCGACCAGGACGACGACTCCCGCATCGACGTCGGGGCGGTCGACGACCTCTCGCCGGACGCGCCCGACTACGTGCTGTACGGCGGGAAGGGCGGCGTCGGCAAGACGACGATGGCGGCGGCGACCGCGCTGACCAGTGCCGAGTCGGGCACGTCGACGCTGGTCGTCTCGACCGACCCCGCCCACTCGCTGTCCGACACCTTCGAGACCAACATCTCGCCCCGGCCCGAGCGCATCCGCGAGGACGTGCCGCTGTGGGCCGCCGAGATCGATCCGGACGACGCCATGGAACAGACCGCATCGGCGTTCGGGATGGGCGGGCAGTCCGGCGAGAGCGGCCAGTCGGGCGCCGGCGGGGCGTCCGGAGCGGACGACCCGTTCGGCGACGACCAGATGGGCGGCGGCGCGGGACAGGCCGGCGGTGCCGGCGGTGCAGGTCCGATGGGCGGCGCGGGCGGCGGCCCGCTCGGCGGTCTGGGTGAGATGCTCGGCGGCGATGGCCCGATGGACGCGCTGATGGGCGGCGCGATGCCGGGCGCCGACGAGGCCGCGGCGATGCAGCTGCTCGTCGAGTACATGGACGACCCGCGGTTCGATCGCGTCGTCGTCGACACGGCGCCGACCGGCCACACCTTGCGTCTGCTCGAACTGCCCGAGATCATGGACACGATGGTCGGCCGGATGGTCGCCTTCCGGGAGCGCATCGGCGGGATGGTCGACGGCATAAAGGGGATGTTCGGCGGGCAGGACCCGACCGACGAGGAGGGGATCGACGACCTCCGCGAGCTCCAGGATCGCATCGAGAAGCTACGCGGGACGCTCCGAGACCCCGCGAAGACGGACTTTCGTGTCGTGATGGTGCCCGAGGAGATGAGCGTCGTCGAGACCCAGCGACTCGTGAGCCAGCTCGACGAGTTCGAGATCCCCGTCGGCACCGTCGTCGTCAACAAGGTGATGGAGAACCTCGCGGACGTCACCGACGACGTCGACGCCTCGCAGTTCGTCTCGCCGAACCTCGAAACCTGTGAGTTCTGCCAGCGCCGCTGGGACGTCCAGCAGGACGCGCTGGCGTCGGCTCAGGACCTGTTCCGCGGCCACGACATCAAGCGCGTCCCGCTCTTTGCGGACGAAGTGCGCGGCGAGCGCATGCTGCGGATCGTCGCGCGCTGTCTGGACTGAGTGCAGCGGTAGGTCGCTTGCGCCGCCCCCTACACCAGCCGCCGGACGACGCCGTAGAGCCGGTCGCGCACCGAGTCCGGAAGGAAGCGTGCGTAGTCGCCGTACTTCGCGACCGGGCCGACCGGATACCGCGCTGGCGGCGAGGTTCGGGTCGCCGAGTCGAGGATGGCTTCCGCAACCGTCTCCGCGGATACGGCGCCGACGCCGCCCCCGCCGAGCACCTGGGTGTCCTCCATCACGTCGTAGAACCACTCGTAGGCGCCCGACCGCTCGGTGTTCGACTCCGCGGCGTCGACCGCGCGGTCCTCGAACTGCGTGTCGACCGGCCCCGGCTCGATCAGCACAACGTCGACGTCGAAGGGGTCGAGTTCGGGCCGGAGCGCGTCGCTGATCGCCTCCAGGGCGAACTTCGAGCCGCTGTAGACGCCGCTGCCGGGATACGAGAGACGGCCGGCGACACTGGAGACGTTGATTATCGTCCCGGTCTTCCGCTCACGCATGTGGGGCGCGACGGCGCGAATCAGCCGGTGCGGGCCGTAGACGTTCACGTCGAACTGCTCACGGACCACGTCGGTCGGTACCTCCTCGACTGGACCCATCTGCCCGTAGCCCGCGTTGTTCACGAGACAGTCCACGCGGCCCGTCTCGGAGATGATGCGCTCGACGACCGCTCGACACTGGTTCTCGTCGGTCACGTCGAGTTCCGCCGTTTCGCAGCCCGCCTCCCCGAGAGCGGCGATGTCCTCGGCGTTCCGGGCGGTGGCGTACACCGTCCAGCCGTCGTCGAGGAACGCCAGCGCGGTCTCGCGCCCGATCCCCGAAGAACAACCGGTGATCAGGACGGTCTTGCGGACGCTCTCCCCCGACCGGCGCTCGTCGCCGGTCGTCTCGTCGGATTCCGTGTCGGCCATGCTGATACGTTCAGGGCCCGGGCAAAAAAGCGTGTGCGAAACGGCACGGAACCCTGCTCGACGCGACGCTGCGATGCAGGCGGTCGTGCTGGGGGTAGCCGGCGCTCTGGCATCCCGCAGTCGCCACAGTCAGGCGTCGAGCAGTGACTTCGCCTCCTCGGCGTAGGCGTCGGCGCGCCGCGTCGGCTCGGGGAGCTTGTAACCGCTGGTCAGCGCCGCGACGAGATCCGCGGCCGTGTCGGCGTCGACGCGGTGGCCGGGGCTGACGATCAGCGGGTTGATCGACTGCGAGCCGGACTCGTACTGGCGCGTCTGGACGGCGTGGCCGATGACGGTGCCGTTCGGCGCCGTGACGTCGGCGTCGGCCTCGATCGGGACGCGGGCGCCTTCGGGCAGGTCGTCGGTGGCGTCGACCGGCGTTCCGCAGAGCAGGCTCTTGGCGACGCCGACGCTCGGCACGTCGAAGACGACGCCCATGTGGGTCGCGATGCCGGCCTCGCGGAAGTGGATGCGGCCGCTCCCGTCGAACAGGACGAGGTCGGGTTCGGTCGACAGTTCCTCGAAGGCGTCGACGATCGGGCCGCCCTCACGGAACGATAGCAAGCCCGGAATGTAGGGGATCGAGAGGTCGGTAACTGCGTAGACCTGCTCGACGACCTCGCCGCCCCGCGAGACGACGACGGCGCTGATCGCTTGATCGTCGAGGAACGACTGGTCGACGCCGGCGACCAGCGGCGGTTCCTCGCCGGGCGCTGAGAGCGGTCCCTCGGTGATCATGGTGGGGTCGAAGGGGAGATCGTTCGAGAACGCCGCTTCCGCGGCGATTTCGCGCTGGAGCGACTCCATCTCCTCGCGGGAGAGCGCGGGGTCGGGGAGCAGATCGGGGCGTTGGACTGAAACCATGGATGAAAGGAAAAATCGACTGTCGCGCGTCAGAACCGGCCGCGGCCGGGGCCGCCGGGGCCGCCCGGACCGCCACCGCCGCCGAATCGCACCTGATTCGGCGTCCTGATCTCGTTCTTCACGCGACTGCCGTACAGCAGGCCGATCCCCAGCCCGATCAGGTGCGCGAGGTGGCCGACGCCGGGAGCGATCCCGGCGCCGATCCCCAGCACCGAGTAGCCGGCGTAGAACACGGTGAGCACCCAGACCGGCACCGGGAGCACCATCCAGATGTACACCTTCAGATCGGGATTCAGGATCGTCAGGACGCCCATCAGGGCGAGCGCGGCGCCGCTGGCGCCGAGGCCGAACGACAGTTCCCCCATCGCCAGCGCGATGAGGGTCTGGCCCAGCCCGGCGAGGACGCCGCTGACGATGAACAGGATCGCGAAGTCCCGGGAGCCGATGTAGTCCTCGACCAGCCGGCCGAAGAAGTAGATGATGATGCTGTTGATCGCGATGTGGCCGAAGCCGGCGTGCGCGAACACCGAGATCACCCACGTCCAGACGTACTCGATGTGGATCGTGTTCACCGAGAACAGCACCGGCCAGTACACGCTGACATTCAGTACCGCGGACGCGACCAACTGCGCGAGAAACGTCAGCCACATCAACACCAGGAACACGTAGGTCATGTTCCCGCGGAAGTAGCCCAGCGGGCCGCCGGGACCGGTGTCGATGCCGAGCCGATCGGTGATGCTCTTCGAGCGGCCGCCCTGATTTTGGACGCTGTCGTCGAAGCCGCTGTCGAAGACGCCGTCCGGGTCGTTCCACTGGTCCAGCCCCGGACAGTCGTGGTTCTCCGGCAGACGGTGTTTCGAGCAGAACGTGCCGCCGCACTGGTTGCAGTTGTACGGCATGTTCTCTTCCCGCCCACACTGGTCACACGTCGCCATTTGTCGAGGGTTCGGGGGGAGGTCCAAAGGGGCTTGCGGTCCGCTGTGGTATTTTCCGGCACGTCGAAAACGGGAACGATCGGCGGCAGCGATCGCGACCGTCGACGGGACTTCCGACACCACACTTGCGTCGCTAGTTGGTTTTTTCACCGTGCAGCCCCCACCTACGGGCGTGAAAGAGTACGAGCGCAAGCAACTCCTGGAACGGATCGACCGGGAGGGCGCCACCGTGGGCGCGGAGATCCCCGAGCGGATCGACGTCCAGGACGAGCCGGTCGACCTCAAGGAGTTCGTCTTCGAGATCAAGCGCCGGGACACGATCCCGGCCGGCGAGCGCGAGCGGGTCGATCGGGCGAAGAAGAACCTGCGTCGCGAGCGCCTGGAGCGCCGTCAGCGGATCGAGGAAGGCGACATCACGTTCGAGGAGGGCGAGCGCCTCGTGCGATCGATCGTCGGCATCGACCGGGCGCTCAACGGGTTGGAGAACCTCGGGCCGACCGACCTCGAACGCGAGCAGCAGGCGCAGGAAGCCGCCGACCGGAAGCGCTGGATGTCGTTCCTCAAGCAGGCACTGGGCCAGAAGGACAGCGGCTCCGGACGCCTCGGCGGCGGCGCCGGACGGGGGCGCGGCGGATGACGACCGACGACGCGGTCGCCGGCGCACTCGAAGAGATGGCCGACCTGCTGGAGGCCAAGGACGTCGCCTACAAGCCCAGAGCGTACCGCAAGGCCGCCGAGAACGTCCGGGACCATCCCGCCTCGGTCGCCGACCTCGCCGCTGACGATCCCGACCAGCTCGGCGAGATCGACGGCGTCGGCGACGCCATCGCCGAGAAGATCGTCGAGTACGTCGAAACCGACAAAATCGGCGAGCTGGAGGAACTGCGCGACGAGCTCCCCGTCGAGATGGGCGCGCTCACCCGCGTCGAGGGCGTCGGCCCCAAGACCGTGGGAACGCTGTACCGCGAGCTCGGCGTCCGGACGCTCGCGGATCTCGATCGCGCGGCCCGCGAGGAGAAGATCCAGGAAGTGTCGGGCTTCGGCGCCAAGACCGAACAGAACATCTTAGGGAACATCGAGTTCGCGAAGTCCGCCCGCGAGCGCGAGCTGCTGGGCGACGGTCGCCCGCTCGCGGACGCTTTGCTCTCGGAACTCCGGGCGCGCGACGACGTCGAGCGCTGCGAGGTCGCCGGGTCGATCCGGCGCTGGAAGGCCACCGTCGGCGACGTGGACGTGTTGGCCGCCAGCGACGATGGCGAGGCCGTCGTCGAGGCCCTTACCGACTGGGAGCGCGTCGAGGACGTCATCGAGGCCGGCGAGCACAAGGCCAGCGTCCGGGCGGGCGGCGGCGTCCGCGTCGATCTGCGCGTCGTCGTCCCCGCGGAGTTCGGCAGCGCGCTCCAGTACTTCACCGGGAGCAAGGACCACAACGTCACGCTCCGGAACTACGCGCTCGATCGGGACGTCAAGCTCAACGAGTACGGCGCGTTCGACATCTCCGAGATCGACGATCCCGATAGCGGCCAGCGCGTCGGCGAGCGCATCGCCGGCGAAACCGAGGAGAGCATGTACGACGCGCTGGGGCTCCCGACGATGCCGCCGGAGATCCGGGAAGACCTCGGCGAGATCGAGGCCGCCGCCGAGGGCGACCTGCCCGACCTCGTGACGCAGGACGAGATCCTGAGCGACCTGCACACTCACAGCGAGTGGTCCGACGGCGGCTACGCCATCGAGGAGATGGTCGCCGCGGCCGCCGAGTTCGGCCACGACTACCTCGCGGTGACCGATCACGCCAGCGGCCCCGGCATCTTCGGCGACACCGGGCTCGACGACGACGAACTGCTGGAGCAGCTCGACGTCGTGCGCGAGGTCGACGCCGAGATCGACGTGCTGACCGGCGTCGAGGCGAACATCGACGCCGACGGCGACCTCTCGACGGACGACGACGTCCTCGACGAGCTCGACATCGTGATCGCCTCGCCCCACAGCGCGCTCGACGCCGGCATCGACGAGGCGACCGAGCGCCTCGTCAGGGCTGTCGAACATCCCGCGGTCGACGTGCTCGGCCATCCCCACGGGCGCCTGCTCAATCAGCGCTCGGGACTGGACCTGGACGTGCCGGAACTCGCCGCCGCCGCGGCCGAGGCGGGTACCGCGCTGGAGATCAACAGCAACCCCGCCCGGCTCGATCTGTGGGGCCGCACGGTCAAGGCCGCGATCGACGAGGGCGCCAAGATCGCCGTCAACACCGACGCACACAGCCCCGGGGAGTTCGAGCACGTCCGCTACGGCGTCCACACGGCGCGTCGCGGCTGGGCCGAACCGTCGGACGTGCTCAACGCCTGGTCGGTCGAGAAGCTGCGCGAGTTCCTCCACTGACCCCGCCCGATGGTACGGATCCTTCTGGACGCGATGTGTGGCGGCCTGCGCGGGTTTCTCCGGATGTGCGGACACGACGCCGCGTACGCGCTCGAACGCGGTAGCGAGGACGACAAGGCCGTCCTCGCCATCGCAGACGCCGAAGATCGGACCGTCGTCACGCGCGACGAGCAACTCGCCGCCCGCGCCGACGACGCCGTTTTGCTGAGCGAGCACGAGCCGGTCGACCAGCTCGTCGAGCTCGCTGCCGCGGGGCTCGATCTGCGGCTCGACGCCGAACCGTCGCGCTGCGGGCGGTGTAACGGGCGACTGGAACGCGTCGGCGGCGACGAACCCATCGACGACGCCGACGATGTCGACCGCGACGCCCGACCCGACTACGTTCCGGACGATATCGACGACCTGTGGCGCTGTCGGGACTGCGGACAGTACTTCTGGAAGGGGAGCCACTGGGAGCGCGTCGAGCGGACGCTCGCGGAGGTTCGAGCGCGTGCGGAAGAATAGCCGCCGGAGATTTTCTAACTGTTGGGCTGCCACTCGTCGCAGGCGTCCATGTCGTCCATGACGGTGCCGTGGTAGCCGCAGTAGGGTTGCATCCCCTCGCTCGATCGCTCGTACCGGAAGTGCTCGCAGTTGCCGCAGTACCGATCCGCCAGATCGCGGTTCGGCGTCGCGCCGTCGGACTGCTCGTCGAGCGGGAACGAGACGTCCGCGCTCGTGGCGCCGCCGTCGCTCGCCGTCCCGCCGCGGGTCGCGCCGTACGCGCCCCTGCCGCCGCGGCGGCCGTTCGATCCGGTCCCGGTCGTGCCGCCCGCGCTCGATCCCGACCGGTTCGACGCGCCGCCGGACGTCGATCGGTCCGCGCTCGATCGGCCGCCCGAACGTCCCGACCGACCGGTCGACTGCCCGCGGCCTCCGCTTTCGGAACGGGCGCTCCCCGGCCGATTCGTCTGGGTTTCGACGCTCCCGTCCGGCGTCCCCCCGAGCATGCCGACGCCGCCGAGGCCATCCTGGACCTCCGAGCGGTCGACCTCGACGACCCTGGTTTCGCCTTCCTCGGTCGTGTACTGCACCGAGACGGTCCCGCCCGGGGCGTTGCGCTCTTTGAAATTGGCGATGCCGACGAACAGGCAGCCCAGCGTCGTGATAACGCCCAGGAAGTAGACGCCGATCACGACGAGCGTCAGGTTCTGGCCGTAGCCGTCCCAGTGGGCGGGGTAGGCGTACCAGAACAGCGCGACGCCCAGCACCGTGATGCTCGATCCGATGACGGCGGCCGCGCGAAGCCGCGCGCTGGCCGGCAGGACGGTCGAGACGCCGACGAAGATGGCGGGGACGCCCAGGCCCGCCAGCAGGCCGGCGTAGCGGTACGGCGCGAACTCGCCGTCGATGCCCACGAGCGAGGCGAGGCCGGTCGTCGCGACGAGCATCCCCACGACGGTCACCACCGCGCCCGCGAGAAACAGGCCGGTGCCGAGGTAGAGCCGCCGGACGTTCCGGACCTCCCCGACGTGGCCCTCGTAAACGTCAGCGAGGCTGGTCATGCAGGAGTCTATGTTGCTCCGGGTACATAACACTACGTCAGACGCTCACTTGCCCGCGGCGCCGTCGCGTATTGGCCGAAGGCGTCGATCCTGAAACAAAACCCGGCGCTCGAATCCGAGTCGCGCCTTCGAGGGGTCGAGCGGCGATCCAGTCGGCAGGAGACCGCCCCGCATCGGCGTCCTCGCCGAGGTGGAGAAACGAAAAGCATAATCGCCGCCCCGCCGAAGCCGACCACATGTCAGACGACGCCGACGAGGAGGAAGAGGAGTCGCCCGCCGTCGAGCTCGGCGAGCGTACGCCGGTCGAGGGCGCGCCGCTCGCGCGAGTTGCCTCCCGACTCGAGTGGCCGATTCAGAAGAGCGAGATCGTCCGCAAAGAGGGCGACGCCACGATCCGGACCCCCGACGGTCCCCAGACGCTAAGCGACGTGCTCGACGACGTCGAGACGACGTACTTCTCGCGGCGACAGGAGTTCGTCGACGACGTCGAGGGCGTCGTCGGCGCCGGCCCCGTCCAGACGAGCTGAGATCCCTTTCGTGACGAGCTTCACCCGGACCGCTCGCAACCGCGTCGAGTCGCTCACCTGGGTCCAGCGGGCGTTTCTCGGAGCGGCGCTCATCCTCTTCGTCTACGTGCGCTGGCAGACCGACACGCTCGACGAGCGGGTCGTCCACGACGTCCTGCTGTACATCGTCGGCCCGCTCGCGCTGGGCCTGACCCACGGTCGCCGCATCGGCTGGACCGTCGACCGGAAAGCCCTGCGCAACACCCTCCTCCTGGCGCTGTTCGTGCTTCCGTTCTATATCGTCGGCTCGTCGCTCCCCTCGATCCGGACGTTCTACCCGCTCTGGGAGACGACGCTGGCGCCCGGCGACTTCGTTCCGCACGCGATCAAGCTGTTCTTGCTCGCGCTGGCGACAGAGACGTACTTTCGCGGGCTGCTCTGCGTCGGCGTCCGCGAGCTGGGTCCGAAGGCGGTGTTCGTCAGCCCCGTCGTGTACGCGCTGATGCACCACGGGAAGCCGCCGATCGAGCTGGCGCTGTCGGGGCCGACCGACGTGCTGTTCGGCGCCGTCGACTACGCCAGCGACTCGATCCTCCCCTCGGTCATCGCCCACGGCTGCGGGCTGGTGCTGCTCGACTACCTCGTGCTTCGCCCGCCCGTGTTCCCACCGGAGGCCGTGCTGCGCTGGCTGCAGTGGGTGCCGGTCCCGCTCTGAGACGGCCGGCAGTCGCCGACGGATTACTCCGGCTCGAACTGCCCCTGATTCAGCCCGCGGCGCACCGGCTCGTGCTCGGCGTCGGTCGGCGGCGGCGCCGTCACGAGCGTCGCCTCCAGCCCCGCGTCGCCGGCTTTGATCCCCCGGTCCTCGTCGGCCGGCACGACGACGACGTCGCCCGGCTCGACCGAGCGATCCTCCTCGCCGTCGCGGACGGTCCCTGAGCCCTCGACGACCGTGACGATCAGGTCGCTGCTCGGCGCGTGGACCGGGATGAACTGCTCGGGCCGGAAGAACCCGAGGACGACCTTCACCCGGTCGTTCTTGTACACGGGTTGCGCTGAAAATCCCTCCTCGAACTCGCGCTCGGCGTCGAAGTCGGTCGCGACCATACCGACACTCGGGCCCTGCCGTCGGTAGGGATTCGGGGGAAGATGTTCGGCCGGCGGCGGGTTGGCAGCGGGTCGCCGCTCGCACAGCGGCGTCCCGACGCCGCCGAGGGGCGCCGCGCTGGAGTTGGTAGTTGTCGCCGGACGCCGCTTCACCGCCGCTGGCGCATCGGCGCCGGCGCCTCCTCGCCGGCGCCCGCGAACTCCTTGACGATCTTCTCCTCGGCGCGGTGGAGCGTCTCGCTGATCGTCGAGGGCGCCATGTCGAGCTGCTCGGCCAGCTCGGTTAGCGTGCACTCGCGGGGCGTGTCGTAGTAGCCCCGATCGATCGCCTCGTCGACGAGCGCGGACTGGGTGTCGGTCAGCAGCTGGCGCAGGTCGACGTTCTGCTGGACGTGATGGACCTGATATGGGATGCCCAGCTCCTCGAACAGCGTCGCGAGCTCCGAGAGCCGCTCGTGAGGCGCCGTGATCTCCCAGTCGAGCTCGCCGTTCGAGATCGTGAACGGTAGCTGGATCGGGATGCCGGTGCGCTGGATCGGCACGAGCAAGAGCGGCTCGGTCGTCCGGAACTGCACCAGCGCGTGCCCGTCGTGGATCTCGAACACCTCGACGGCGGTGACCGACGCCTCGGCCCGCATCGACTCGACGATCGACTCGGCGTCCGGATGCAGGATCTCGACGTGACCGACGCCGACGTCGTCGTCGGGCAGCGCCGCCAGTACGCGAATCTCCGCCTCGGGGGTGGCCCGCGAGAGGTCGCCGATCCAGACCCCCTCGGGCAGCGTGATCGTGAAAGCCGCTGTCGCCATCGGTATCGCAACTAGTCGGCGACACAATGCGTAGCCTCGGCCGAACGTGTTCGGCTGGCGGATCGGTTGTCGTCAGCCGCCCCTGGCTCGCCGCCCCAGATTACGGAGCCGCAGCGGCAGGTTCGACAGCGCCGTCGCGACGCGCTCGTGGGGCGCCTCCGGGATGCGTTCGAGCGACCAGCCGAAGTCCTCGCAGTCGTGATCGTCCCGCAGGTGGTCGGCGACCGCCGAAACGGAGTCGCGCTCGTACCCGCAGCGCGTGCAGCGGAATCTCACGCCCGACCGTCGACGCCGATCCCGCCTCACTCTGATCCCGAATATGTCCGGGCGGCGGCGTCGATCCCGGTGTGCGGGGATCGGACGAACATGTTGGGGGACAGTGCTACCCGACGAGCGGCCCGACCGTGGTATATGGCGGGTTTCCCATCGCCGTTCGGCAGCGGCGACGACGACGCGCTGTTCGACGGGTACGACGAGTTCGTTCCGGAGCACGTACCGGATCCGGGCCCGTTCCTCGAAGAACAGGCCGTCCTGACCGGCGAGGACCACCTCGCGTTCCACGAGATCACCCGAGAGCTGTTCGAGGAGCGCACGGTGTACGATATGACGTTCAACTACAACCTCGCCCGGCTGAATCTCGACACTCGCCACACCACGGCGGGCTATCGGTACGCCGAGGAAACCGACGTTACCGACGCGCCCGACGCGGGAGACCGGTCGGTGCTCCGCGCGGAGTTCACGCCGACGACGCCGTTCTGCCCGCAGACGCACACGCTGACGATCGGCTCGTTCCGGGCCTGGAACGGCCTCGCGGAGCGCCACGACTACGATCTGGTGCGAGTGCGTGCCGCGCCGATGCACCACCAGAGTCAGGCGATCAACGAACAGCTGGAGAATCTCGAAACGGAGTTCGTCGAGACGGGCGAGGTGCCGGAGGGCGACGGGAGCGACGGCCTCGGAGCGATGCCGGAAGACGATTCGATCGACGACGACGCCGTTCCGGGGCCGAGCGCGCCGTTCTGAAGACGGAGACTGAGCGGACGGTGCTCGTTTTCGGCTGCTCCGACTTTTTACTCCGCTGACGGTCGCTCATTCTCCGACGCGTCGGCAGCGTCGCCATCCCCGTCGTCGGTCCCGACGCCGAACAGTAGCCCGCGGAACGTGTGCGGGCCGTGCTCGTACAGCACCAGCGCGACGTTCGCGACGAATAGTAGGGCGCCCAGCGTCGCGAGGACGCCGCCGACCGGCACCAGCCAGTCGGGCGCCGCCAGCGCATCGGCGCCGAGGCCACCACTTGCGACCCACTCGGAGATCGCGATCGCAGCGAAGCCGACAAACAGCAGCGCGAAGTCGGCCGCAGCGAGCCGGTCGTCGTACAGATCGTCGATCATCGGCACGTCCTCGAACCCGAGCAGGTCGCTGTACCGGTGGACCCAGACGATGAAGGGGACGACGTGGTACACCGTCCCAAGCACGACGAAGCCGACGGCGCCGAACGCAAGCAGATGCGCGGCGCCCGGCGCCCCGAAGCGCACCGCCGGATCGAGCGGCGTCCGGAGCCACGCCGGCAGCGTCGCCAGCGCCCACAGCGCCAGCGCCGGCGCGGCGACGGCGTACCGCGAGAGCATCGGCGTCCACTCGACGCGCGTCTCGTAGAGCCGGCGCGCGAGGATGCCGGCGACGCCCAGCAGGCTCAGCGCGACGAGCGCGCCGCCGAGGCGAGCCAGCGGCGCCGACGCGACCAGCCGGCCGGCGGCGAGCGTCAGCACGCCGAGGGGGTAGGCGACCTCCTCGAACTTCCGGATCCGGACGTCAACGCCGCGGAGCTCGGTCTGGGTGAACATCGTCGCGAGCTGGTAGAGCGCGCCGATCACGGTCGTCAGGACGGCGCCGAACACCGCCAGCGTGGCGTGGGCGGCGACGACGGCGCCGCGGCTGATTCCGGCGTCGTACAGGAAGGGGTTCGCGAAATCCAGCGCGAGCGCGAATCCGAGCAGCGTGAGCAGGACGAAGAATCCGAGCGCGGCCGCGAAGTGGCGCTCCGTGACGTCGTAGTCCTCGACCGCGGCGAGCGTCCGTCCGACGTTGTACGCGAACGTCCAGAAGCCGGCCAGCATCAGCCCGCCGAACCAGGGGAGCAAAGCGGGGCTCCACTGCACGAGGCTCACGACGAACCCCACGAGACCGACGACGACCAGCCAGAGCTGGGCGACCGCGAGGCGCCGCGAGTGTAGCTCGACGCCGGACCAGACCGGGACGAACTGGGTCATCGCGCCCATGATCGTCACGCAGATCCAGCCCGCAAGCAGCAAGTGGACGTGGGCGAGCGACGCCATCCCGGGGACGGTCCCCCGCGCGGCGCCGACGCCCAGCGCCGTCCCCGCCAGCAGGAAGACCAGCGCGACGACGAAGTGGCGCAGCGGCACGGTCATCGGCGGCTGCTGGTCAGTGTCGACGTTCCCGGGGACGGCGCTCATGCTCGCCTCTAGCGCCCGGATTTCCGTCCGGATGGTCCCGAACATATTCGGCGTCGATCGCCTGAGCGTCGCGACGCCGACGCGGCGTCGACTGCGGTCCTCGCATCGAGGTCACTGCGCATTCTTTTGACGAGCGCGGTCCAACGTTCAATCGTCATGAGTCTGCCAATCGACCCCGAGAAGCTGACCGAGGAGGACGTCGGCGAGAAGCGCGCGACCCTGGAGATGGACCACGAGGAAGCGGTCGAGTTCGTCCGCGAGACCTGCGAGGATGTCGGTTTCGGCATCCCCGTGGAGTTCTCGCCCTCGGAGCTACTCAACGAGAAAGTCGACGCCGATCGCGACCCCTACTACGTGCTCGGCGCGTGTAACCCGGCGGTCGCGGACCGGGCGCTGGACGTCACCCGGTCGATCGGCGGCCTGTTCCCTTGCAACGTGATCGTCTGGGAGGAAGAGCCCGGAAAACAGGTCGTCTACCACGTCTCGATCATGCGGATCGCCCGGCTGACAGGGCTGGCGCCCGAGGAGAGCGAGGAATGGGACGCGATCCTGGAGGATACCGGCGAACTGGCCGACGAGCTGTTCGAGCGGCTGCAGGCGGAGGCGTAATCGCGCTCGCCGCGACCCGCTTCAGAAGTCTGTTAGCTGCGCCTGCAGCCCTGCGACCATGTCGGATTTCCGCCGGAGGTCGGCGATCGTGACGGGGAGTCGCGGCCCGAGCCCCTTGATCGCGTCGTGGAACGATTCGGCGGTAGCGTACTCGCCGGCCAGCTCCGGCGGCGTCTCCGGACCGGCTGGCGACTCGCGCCCGGCGTCGGGGTCGAACGCGTTCCGCACGCTCTCGCGGATCTGCCAGACGCCGACGGGCGCCCAGTAGTCGTCGGTGACCTCCCGAAGCACGATGCACTTGGCCTGCCGGTCCTCGTCGACGAGGTGTTCAAGCACTCCCAGGCGGGAAGCGTAGTACGCGCCGGCGGTCTCGTCGACGTAGCCGGTCCGGCCTTCGTAGCCTTCCGAGGCGCTTGACATCCAGTAGCCGGTGTCGGTGTTGGGGTTCCAGACGCTGCCCGGCGCTTTCATCTCGACGAGTTCGAACTCCCACTGCCCGGGCGAGAGGACGATCCAGAAGCGGTTGCCCATGAACTCGTTGTACCAGACCTGCGTCTCGTCGATCGACGGCGAGTTTAGGATCGTCCCTCGCAGGTACTTCCCGATCGTGTCGTCGACCGCGGTGATCGACCAGCGCGTCGGGACGAGCTTGCGGTTCTCGCCCCGACCGAGCGCGCCGGCCGAGAGGATCTTGTTGATGTCGTACACGTCGAACCCGCGCCGGTAGAGGTACGTCATCGCGCCCTGGGCCTGCCAGTCGTCGTCCTCCAGGGTCTTCTCGACCGGTCGGGGAACGTAGGGGTTCTCGGTGAGATCGACCGACTCGGCGGAAACGTTCGGCCCGGTCGGCGCGGCGATCTCGTCGACGTCCATGTCCAGTTCGGGGCGGCCGTCGAGCCCGATCTCGACGTCGACCGGTCGATCGGCGATGGCGACCTCGCGCTGGGCGCCGACAAAGCCGTCCCAGACATCCTCGACATCGACCTTCGAGCGACGTTGGGAGTTCATCAGGCCGGTCCGACGCTGGAACACGTCGTCAATCGAGTAGCCCTGCTGGTACCAGTTCCCGTCGGTGACGTAGTCCGCGGCGTCCTCTTCGTCGCCGACCGGCGAGAGCACGCCCGTCGAGACGTCGGGATACCCCGATCGGCCGACGAAGATCGAGGGCGACGTCGAGCCGACCAGCGAGTCGCCCGTCACCACGTCGTCGAAGCGGTCCTCGACGCGGTCGATGTAGTCGGTGATCTCGTAGGACTTCTCCTCGGCCAGGCGCCGCCGCTCGGCGGCCTCGTCGTACTCCAGTCCCTCGACGAACTCGTCGAGCCGCATTCACCCGCAGTAGGGCCGTGGTGACCATGAATGTTCGTCTCTCGGTGCGGCGACCGGAGAAATTGGCAGACGGACAATATTGTTGGAGATCGCACAAAACGGGAGAGCATGAGACGCGCCCTCCTACTCGTCGTCGTCCTCGTCGCCGCCGGTGCGGGAGCCGCCCTGACCGGTGCCGGGCCGTTCCAGAGCGACCCCGATCCGGATCGCGCCCCCGCAATCCAATCATTCGAGATCGCCGATCGGGGCTGTCAGGACGAGGTCCGCGAGTTCGCCAGTTCGAACAGCGCCGGCGACGGCGACGGCGTCGACGCGGGCACGATCGACACGGCCTCGCCCGAGACGGAACTGTCGGCCCAGATCCGCCGAACCTCGCCCGAGAGCGCGGCGATCGTCACGTACCGCATCGACCTGCGAACGCACGAGCCCGCCGACGCGAACGAGAGCTGTGCAGGTCGCATCGCGTATCGAATCGAGTACGACGCACCCGTCAGCGAGGCCGCTACCGGTCATCGGGTCGCGCTGGTCATCGACGGCCGGACGACGAGCTGCGGCGGGAGCACGTCCGGCCCGGAACTGGGCTGTCACCGGCTGATGACCGAGACGACGACCTACTATACGAACGAGTCCGACGCCGCGGCGTGAGCGCACCGACGCCGAAGCCGAGCGGGGCGATGCTGAATCCGAGCAGGGCGATGCCGAAGCCGAGCGGGGCGACGCCAAAACTGAACGTGGCAACGCAGAACCTGAGCGGTCGACCCGGGTGGGGCATCGAACTGGTCCAAACGCCAGCGGTTGCTACGCCGCGGGAAAGCCGCGAGGAAAGCGGGAGCGAAACTAGCTGTGGATGCCCATCGCCTCGATCTGCTCCTGGTAGCGGTTCCGGATCGTGACTTCCGTCACCTGAGCGACGTCGGCGACTTCGCGCTGGGTCTTCTTCTCGTTGCACAGCAGGGAGGCGGCGTAGATGGCGGCGGCGGCGTAGCCGGTCGGTGATTTGCCCGAGAGGAGTCCTTCCTCGGCCGTCGTTTCGATGATCTCGTTGGCCTTCGTCTGGACTTCTTCGGAGAGTTCGAGTTCAGAACAGAACCGCGGGACGTACTTCTTCGGGTCGACGGGTTTCATCTCCAGGCCGAGCTCCTGGGAGATGTATCGATACGTGCGGCCGATTTCCTTCCGTTCGACGCGGGAGACTTCCGAGATCTCTTCGAGGCTGCGCGGGATGCCTTCCTTTCGACACGCGGCGTACAGCGCCGAGGTGGCGACGCCCTCGATCGAGCGTCCCCGGATCAGGTCCTCCTTGAGCGCGCGCCGATAGATCACCGACGCGACCTCCCGTACCGAGCGGGGCACCCCCAGCGCGGAGGCCATGCGGTCGATCTCGCTGAGCGCGAACTGCAGGTTGCGCTCGCCGGCGTCCTTGGTCCTGATGCGCTCTTGCCACTTGCGCAGACGATGCATCTGACTGCGCTTCTTCGAGGAGATCGAGCGACCGTAGGCGTCCTTGTCCTTCCAGTCGATCGTCGTCGTCAGTCCTTTGTCGTGCATCGTCTGCGTGGTCGGCGCGCCGACGCGCGACTTCTCCTGGCGCTCCTGATGGTTAAAGGCGCGCCACTCTGGACCCGGGTCGATCTTCTCCTCCTCGACCACGAGGCCGCAGTCGTTACAGACGAGTTCGCCCCTGTCGGAGCTCTTGACGAGGTTGTCGGAATCACACTCCGGACATTCCCGGACCCCCTCTTCCTCCTCGTCTCCTTGCTCCGTCTCGTGTTCGCGCTCCCGCTGGCGGGTGGACCGTGTCATCGCACTTTTATAGTAGTATCACGGACGTACTTAAACCCTCGGACGGGTGTGTTCGGCCGCCGTTTCGTCGCGATCGGTCTGACGGCCAAAATCGCCAGACGGCGGCGAGTTGCCGGCGGTAACGGCCGTCCCAAAACGGAAACACATATATTCCGGATAGCTTGACCTACCGTCAATGCCGACGATCGAATGCGACGTGGAGCGGGCCCGCGAGCGGCTTCGCGACGCCGGCGTCGAGGTCGAGGAGGGCAACACCGACCACGAGCGCTGGCGCGCGTCGCGGGGCGACGCCACCGCGGTCGCCTACGACGGGAAGGTCGTGATCCAGGGGTCGAATCCGCAGGACGTGGAGTCGATCCTGCGCGAGGAGGGCGGGCGCGCCCACGTCTACTTCGACGGGGCGAGCCGGGGGAACCCCGGCCCCGCGGCGGTCGGCTGGGCGATCGTCAACAGCGACGGCATCGTCGCCGAAGGGGGCGAGCGCATCGGCGAGACGACCAACAACCGCGCGGAGTACGAGGCGCTCGCGCGCGCCCTGGAGATGGCCCGCGACTACGGCTTCGACGAGGTCGACGTTCGGGGCGACTCGGAGCTGATCGTCAAGCAGGTCAACGGCGCGTGGTCCGCGAACGACCCGGGGATGCAGGAACGACGCGTGCGCGTCCGGACGTTGCTCGAGGAGTTCGATTCGTGGTCGCTCGAACACGTACCGCGGGAGATAAACGAGCGCGCCGACGAGATGGCCAACGAAGCGCTGGACGGCAACTGACCGTCCGCGATCCACCACGATGTCAGAACTACCGGACGACGTCAGCGAGGAGGCCGAGCGACTCACTCGGCTCGCCCGCGAAGCCGTCGACGAGGACGAGGCCGCGGCGTACCGACGCCGCCGCGAGAAACTGCTCGACGAGCGCGAGTTCACTGCCAGGGTCCGCGAGGACGACGACGGCGACGTGCTCGTCTTGCACCCCGAGGAGTGGATCGACGACGGCGACATCCACCCCGATCGCATCGAGGACACCGACCGGGCCGTCGAGATCCGGCTCGAAGGAGTCGGCGACCCCGACGAGTGGGACGAGGTCCGCGAGCACAACGATCGGATCGTCGAAGCGGTCCGCGAGGCGCACGGCGACGTTCACGGCGACAACGCCGCCGCGTTCGCAGACTTCATGCACAACCACCTCGCGAAACCCGTCGAGTCGGCGACCGCCGAGGAGATCCGGACCTTCCGCTCGGAGTATTTCCCGCGCAACGCCTGGCCAACTGAGGACCAGCGCGCCGTTCTCGATCGGTCGATAAAACTAGTGTTCGAGACCGCTGACGCACGTCTCCCCGAGTTCTAGAGCTGGTCGTCGACGAGCGTCCGAACGTCCGCGGCCCGGTCCTCGTCCGTGACGACTTTCGAGAGCGCCCACTCGAACTGGTCGAACACCGCCGCCTCGCCCTCGTCGGTGAGCTCGTACTGGTTGGTGCGCTTGTCGAGTTCGCTCTTCTCGACGAAGTCCAGCTCGACGAGTTCGTCGAGGTTCGGGTAGAGACGCCCGTGGTTCACTTCGCCACCGTAGTACTCTTCCAGCTCCCGCTTGATCGCGAGCCCGTACATCGGCTCTTTCGAGAGAATGATCAGTATATTTCGCTGGAATGCGGTCAGGTCGCGCGCGGCCTCCGCTTCCGTGATTGTCCGTGCCTCTGACATGGCTGGCTGTGTGAATGAAGCCAGGATATTTAACACTTCTTAACTATTCTTCGATATTGTTGCGTAATATACGGCGCATCTGCTCTCGAACCGGCGGACCACGAGCCGGCTCGATGGACACATCGCTGTGCGTTCCGGCGCTACGTCCGTCCCGAACGTCGTCGCAATGCCGAAAATGCTTTTTGGCCGCCTCGCCGATCCGTACCTGCAATGACGAACCTCTGGGAAGATCTGGAAACCGGACCGAACCCGCCGGAAGAGATCTACGCCGTCGTGGAGTGTCTCAAGGGCGAGCGCAACAAGTACGAGTACGACAAGGACGTACCCGGCGTCGTGCTCGATCGCGTGCTGCACTCGAACGTCCACTACCCCTCGGATTACGGCTTCATCCCGCGGTCGTACTACGACGACGAGGACCCCTTCGACGTGCTCGTGCTCGTCGAGGATCAGACGTTCCCCGGCTGCGTGATCGAGGCCCGCCCCGTCGCGCTGATGAAGATGGACGACGACGGCGAGCAGGACGACAAGGT
>ENA-ORCR01000114-ORCR01000114.1-marine-metagenome-genome-assembly--contig:-NODE-114-length-91471-cov-7.246909_pt1 | contig 91471 bp, 75 predicted proteins | sample MGYA00237782_ERZ508514 | MGnify/ENA primary metagenome ERZ508514 (study PRJEB26185, sample SAMN06268960) | marine metagenome | isolation source: Eden Landing Ponds, San Francisco, CA, USA | place...
CGATTGGCAGTTCACGACCGACGACGCTCGCATCAAACTCCGTCAGCTATATCCAACAGATCACGATTGAAGCCGCATTACGATTACCTTACCTTCTGCTACTAACATATCCAATTATTGGTAAGAACGGTGAGGGGTACACCCCGTGTACCGAGTGAAAATTGGGGAGTCTGTTACGACTAATAGAACAAGTCGTTACTTGCCGACTTACTCGCATGAGCGGTATGTTGGCCTCTCTATGTACCCGCTTCCAGTGCCGTGGCTTCACGCCGATTTGATAATTTTTTATCCAGAGTGTCTCGGCCAATCGGTCAAGATTATCGGCATCGGTCAACTCATCAAAAGGGATATCGGTCTGTTGGATAGCGTTGCCTGTCTCTCAAAGCTATCCCGGGGACGCTTCGCCGATAGTTTGGTACGGTCCCTGCTTGTCGTCGGGCTGACCGAGGACCATGCATGAAAATATATAATACAGTGAAAAGGGCACGACCCATAATCAAATAATATATGAATTCTGTATATAATCTGAAAATGATATATGTGTGTAGCCGGCACTGTCTAGTTGAGCGAGTTTGAGAAGCGAGGAGGTCGTAGCGAGAAGTGTTCATGCCACTCGCAGAGCTCCTCAGAGAAACGTTAGATAAGGACAGCCAAGACGTTTGGGAGAATGAGCGCACCCCGACACCCGTCCGGCGGTTTGGGGTGCGTCTCCATACGGCGGGGCTGTCGATTAGGGAGACGGTGAGGGTGTCATAGAACGAGTAGCACACCAAGAAGCAGGGTGAACGCTGAGGTGGTATGAGCCCAGCGACCCTGCAAGATCATCCTTCGGTAGACTCGTTCTTCAATGTCGCGGAGACAGAGACGCTAGCGTTGTTTGAGCACCTCTCTTTCGACTTTCTTGAGGAATTCGACGTGTTCGCCCCGGCGGAGACGGGGCGAACATGAGAGCATGAGCCACCAGAGATGATGCGTGGCTTCCTCCACTGCTACTACAAGGACATCTACGGGATTCGGCCCGTTGAACGAGAGCTTCGAAACACGGTCGTTTGGCTGAGCTGTGGCTTCGATCGACCGCCGTCCAGAGACGCGGTCGATCGCTTCCTCACCGACCTCGAACACGTCGTTAACGAGGTGTTTGATCACCTCGTCGAGCAGGCCGCCCGGCGCGGCCTGCTCGACTTGACCTACTGTATCGATTCAACCGACGTGAGGGCGATGCCCGCCGATCAAGACGCGTCGAAGTGCTACGATCCAACCGACGACGAGTACTACTACGGCTACGGCTGTACGATCGTCTCGACCGGGCAACAGATCCCGATTGCAGCAGAGTTCACAGAGAGTAAACAAGCGCCAGAGAAGACGGCGATGCGCGTCACGCGTGACGCGCTCGCCGTCGCCAAACCGATCTGGATGGTCGGTGACAGCGCCTACGACACGCTCGACTGGCACGACCACCTGCTGACCGCAGGGGTCGTGCCAGTCGCCCCGTACAACGCGCGAAATACCGACGATCCGAAAGACATCGAGTACAGGGTCGAAGATCGCATTGAACAACACAGCGAGGATGTGCAGCTGAAGCAGTCTATGCTGGATGAGACGTACAACCGCCGCACTGGAGTTGAACGAACGAACGAATCAGTGAAGGACTGCGGCCTCGGGCGAACGCACGCCCGAGGACGCGTCCACGCACGAGCGCAGGTGTTCCTCGCGCTATGTCTTCGCCTTGTCGTCGCTATCACCAACTACGAACGCGGAGACAATCCGGGAAGCACGATCATCACGGTGTGAGAAGAGTTCTATGACACCCTCGTGGTCATCGTATCCCCTTGCGGAGGTCCAACAATGAGCACACGCAGTAACCCCTTCGAGGAGTTAGAGCGACTCTTCGAACGCATGAGCCGACAGTTCGACGACGCGTCCCGCACCTGGGAGTCCGACGGGCCCTTCGGTCGATGGTCGTCGACGGTGGAATCGATGGCGGTCGATCTCGTTGACCGAGACGGCGAATTCGTCGCGACCGTCGACCTGCCCGGATTCGAACGCGACGAGGTCGACATTCAGGTCACGGATCACACCCTTCGAATACACGCCGAACACGAGGAGGTCATCGACGAGGAGGAGGGGGCGGAGGAAGACCGGTACATCCGACACGAACGCCGCCACGAATCGACGCAACGTTCGATTCGGCTCCCGGAAGAAGTCGACAAGGAAGGCGTGGAAGCCCAGATGAAGAACGGCGTGTTGACCGTCACGCTGCCGAAACTCGAGGTCGAAGAGCCCCTGTCGATCGAAATCGACGGCGAATAGCCGCACTATCCCCCTGACCCTTCGAGCGACTGTCGCGGGAGCGTGCGACGCGCTCCGCGGGACGGTCACGCGGCCTTCCTGACGCAACGCCGGAGGAGTGTCGTCACGATTCACGCGCCCTTGGCATAGCTGTCTTGGGATCTGGCTATGCTTCGAAGGTCTCGCTCAGTCGCCGTGACCGACTCGTGGGTCGCGTATTCCATGCACGGGTCTATCGGAGGAACGCGTCGAGGTAGTCCTGGATTATCGCGGCGACGCGTTCACAGTACTCCCACAGGACGTCGTTGAACTCCTCGCGAGTCGATTCGCTCAGGCTGTCTTCACCACGGAATCCCTCGTAGGGTATCTCTGGGTGATAGGTGCAGACGACGCGAGGTCCATCGGCTCCGAGTTCGCTTCCCGCGACGATACCGTATTCGTCAGCGCCCCACAGTCCGCTCCCGTCTCGTCGGGTGAGGTCGGAATCGATCCGGTCGAGGAGCCGCAACTCCTCGTCGGTCAGAACCGCGTCCGCTCCTTCGAAGAGTTCGCCGTACGCCCGGTCACGAGCGTCGACGGTCCACTCCTCCAGGCGTTCTCGTACGCTCTGTACCGTCTCCCGATCACTGATGGAAGTCGCCATCGTGTGAGTGAATCCGTGACGTCGTCCCATAATACTCCGGCCGACGGCTCGGGCGGATGAACCCGTCGTACGGTCGCTAGGGGAACGACGTCACCGTTCCGAATCGCGATTATCGGACCGACCGAGGAGCGGCGTGCGGACTGCGGTCCGCTCGCGGTGTGACGGCCGTCGGTTCCGGTACGTGACTCACTGCTAGCCCGTCTCAGAGCCCGCTCTTGACGAGATTGACGAGCGTTCGCGCCAGACCGCCGACCGTGAACTTCTCCGGCGCGATGCCGAGTTGCTGAAGCAACCCGAACTGGTCGATGTTCTCCCAGGTCTCCACTGCTCGGCCCTCCTCGTCGTAGCGGACGACGAACGTCCCGGTCACGCGGACCGCTCGCTCGGTCGGTTTGAGACCGAGGAACTCCCCGGTATGCGTTCCCTCCATCACCCAGTGCCCGGCGACGGTGTCGCCCTCGACGGTGACCGGTCCGAAGGTGAATTCGGCGTCCGGAAAGCCGTTGATGAGCTCTCGCTGCATGTCCTTGTACTCGGCGTTCGTCAGTTCGCGCCCGTCGAAGTGGCCGACCCAGTCGGGTGCGTGGTACTCGTCGATGAACGCGAGATTGTGGTTTCCGTGGACCGCTTCGGCCCATCGTTCCGGGAACTGTCGACGCTCTTCGACCGTCTCTGTCCGGTCTGCTGTCATCGGTGTGTCCATCCACTAGCGCATCGTCCCGGCCGCTAAAGAAGCCACCTCACGAATCACTGTCGGCCCGGGGCGTCAAAGAGCCACTCGTGCCGCCCCGTCGCTCCCGTCGGTCGGAAAGAGGATATGCTCGTACATCGTGTCTCGAGATTACACTATACAGTGTAAAGTACTCTGTCGCGAGACGGATGCCGTATCGAGGTCGATTTCTTCGAGAATCTCACGACCCACGGTGACGACCACTCTCAGAGTAGGACCGCGGCCGAACCTGCTCCGTCGATACTTGCCTCCGTTCGATTCGGTCGTATTGGGCTGCGCGTCGTACCGGTCTCTCTCGGGCTCTGTAACATCGAACGGCCGTCGCAGGCCACACGTGTGGTGTCACCGCCGGTCGTCCCCGTCGGGGTCGTTCGCCACTCCGAGCGTGTCGACCTCGTGTGGCACGTCTCCGTCATCGAGCGCGTCACGGCTGTCGAGGACGAACAGGTCGGTGAACGCCGACCAGTCGATGTCGTCGAACGACTCGTGTGGGGTGATCAGAACGGCTGCATCGAGCGACAGCGCAGAGACCTCGCTGACGTCGACTGGCGTCGCGTCGAGCGCTCCAAAATCGTCGAGCACCGGGTCTGCGGCGTACACTGTCGCGCCCGCATCACGCAGCAGCGTTGCAATTGGGTAGGCCGGAGCTTCTCGCGTCTCGGCGATTCCCGGCCTGTAGGTCACGCCGAGAAGGAGTATCTGGGCCTCCGAGACGAGGATATCGCGGCGGCTGAGTCCGGCGATGACTCGATCGACTGTAAACGCCGGCATCGATTCGTTGACGGAACGAGCCGTCTCGATCAGGGACGCTTCGTTGTCGACGCTGTCGACGACGAACCACGGATAATACGGGATGCAGTGGCCGCCGACGCCCGGCCCGGGGTCGTGGATGTCGCAGTAGGGTTGTGTGTTCGCGGCGGCGATCGCCTCTCGAACGTCGATCGAAAGGTCGTCGGCGAACGTCCCTAGCTCGTTTGCGAGAGCGATGTTAACGTCGCGATACACACCCTCGAAGACCTTGACACATTCCGCTGTCGTCGTGTCGGACACCGGGTACACCTCGTTGTCGCTGATCTCGTCGTAAATCGCCGTCGCGACGCGCGTGCTCTCCTTGTCGAACCCACCGACGATCTTCTGATATGCGCCTCTGATGTCCGCGAGCGCACGGCCACTCGCCGTTCGCTCTGGGGCGAATGCGAGACCGAAGCTGTCGGTTTCGGGTCCGCTCTCCGCCTCGAGCCGCGGTCGGACTCGCTCTGTGCAGGTCCCGGGGGGGACGGTCGATTCGAGAACCACCATATCACCGTTATCGAGTCCGCCCGCGATGTCGTTCGTCACTGCATCGAGAGCAGAGAGGTCAGGAGTTCTACCGTCGTCGACGACCGTCGGAACGATGACCACGTGGACGCTCGCTTCGGCCGCCGCTCGTTCGGGCGAGTCGGTCGCCTCCAGCGCACCCGAAGAGACGAGGTCACTGACGAGTGCCGGAAGCCCAGGCTCACCGGTGATCGGACAGTCTCCGTCGTTGATTCGGTCGACGACTGCGGGATCGATATCGACACCACGGACGTTCCCGCTGTTCTCGGCGTAGACGGCGGCAATCGGGAGCCCCATCTTTCCGAGTCCGTACACGGCAACCGGAACCCGGCCGGCGGTGAAGGCCGCTCTCAGTTCCGCAGTGGTTCTGTTGGCTCCATACGGTTTGATGGTTGTCTCTGTGTTCACGGTTTGGAGTGGGCTCTCGATAGGTCCTGTTCTCTGGCCACCTGGTCGATGCGACTGGCAACGTCGATTGCACGCAGTCCTGCTTCACCGGGTACTTCGGTTTCTGTATCGTCAACGATAGCCTCGGCGAACGATTCGAGTTCGGCCTTCAGCGGTTCACCGTTCGAAATAGTCGGCCGCTCGGTGATGCTTTCGTGGCGATATCGGACGTTGCCATCGTTCTCGATATACTCCGGGAGCGAGCGGCGGTGAATCTCGATCGATTGGCTCTCGTAGTCGAGGTTCAACTTACAGTCTCTGGCAGTTACGGAGAGTTGTCGGACGCGCTCCTGGGTGATCCTGCTCGCCGTCAGTATCCCGATCGTCCCGTTGTCGAATCTGACGGTCGCATCGACGTATCTGTTGTTGAGGACGCCACTCGCATCGACTGAGACAACCTCTGCGTCCATGAGTGTCAACATCACGTCGATGTCGTGAATCATGAGATCGAGCGCGGTACTGATGTCGTCCTGTCGATTCACGGGCGGACCGAGACGGTCGGCTCGAATCGCGATCACGTCGAGGTTGTCGATGATGTTCATGAGCTCGCCCACAGCGGGGTTGAAGCGCTCGACGTGTCCGATTTGCAGTCGGAGATCTGCCGCCGCCGCACGATCGATTATCTCACGACCGTGATCGGGGTCCACGACGAAGGGTTTCTCGATCAGGAGGTGGACTCCGTTCTCGATAGCCGTAAGTGCGGTCTCGTAGTGGTATCGGGTCGGCACAGCGATTGAAACCGCGTCGACGACATCCAACAGTTCGTCCTGCTCCATCGCCGTGACTCCGTATTCCGACCCGATCTCTCGAGCTCGATCCCGGTCGGCGTCGGTGATACCGACGAGTTCTGTCTGTGGAAGCTCCTGATAGACCCGTGCGTGGTGACGACCCATGCTTCCAACGCCGATGACACCAGTTCGAACGGGGTATGTTTGCTCACTCATGGTTGAACGACTTGACTGCGCGAATGATGCGGCGACGCTCTCGTTCAGAGAGCGCCGGCTGTACGGGAAGTGAGAGGACTTCGCTGGCAGCCGCTTCGGCCCGTGGAAGCGAGCGCGTGACGTCAGCGTAGGCAGGCTGCTGGTGAATCGGCGTCGGATAGTAGACGCCGGTGTCCACCCCGAACTCGTCGAGATGCTCTCTCAGTGCCTCCCGGGCCGAGGTTCGGACGGTGTACTGGTGATACACGTGTTTTCTATCCGCCGGTTCTGACGGCAACTGAAGTGACGTATCCGCGAGCGCGTCAGTCAGCCTCGCCGCGTTCTCACGGCGTCGATCGTTGAATTCGGGAAGCTTTTCGAGTTGTTCGCGCCCGATAGCGGCAGCGATGTCGGTCAGCCGGAAGTTGTGCCCGATCTCGACGTGTTCGTCCGAGGACCGCCGACCGTGGTTGATAAACTGGGCCGCTCGTCGCGCCACCGGCTCCCGGTCGGTGACAATCATCCCGCCCTCGCCGGTCGTCATGTTCTTCGTCGGGTAAAATGAGAAGCAGCCGACGTCGCCGATTGACCCGACCCGGCGACCGGATATCTCCGCACCATGTGCCTGTGCGGCGTCCTCGACGAGTGCCACGTCATGTTCGTCAGCGAGTGATTCCAGCGCCGCCATCGGTGCAGGCAGGCCGTACAGGTGGACGGCTACGATGGCCGCAATATCGCTCTCAGCCTCCAGACGACGCGCTACCGCTTCCGGGTCGAGCGCGTACGTCTCCGGATCGATATCGACGAATACCGGCTCTGCACCGCAGAGCCGAATGGCGTTCGCGGTAGCGATAAACGAAAACGGCGTGGTCAGTACCCGGTCCCCGGAGCCGATCCCGAGCGCGTGGAGCGCCGTGTGAAGCGCGGTCGTTCCGTTGCTGGTAGCGACTCCGTGGTCGGTATCACAGAACGCGGCGAACTCGTTTTCGAACTGTTCCACTTCCCCACCGGCGGCGATCATTCCGCTGTCCAGCACCTCCCTGACACGCTCGTATTCTCGGGAACTGAACACGGGTTCTGCGAGCGAGATACGCTGCTCCTCTGGTGATTGCCGTGTCATTCGATGCTGTTCCTCCCGCGGAGACTGTCTGGAAGCGGTCGGTGTACCGCCGGGGCTCCGACAGCCAGCGTCTCGGGAGGGACGTCGCGGGTAACGATTGCTCCCGCTGCGACGAACGAACCCTCGCCGACCGTAACTTCCGGGAGGAGCGTCGCGTTCGCCCCGACCGAAACGTGGTCCTCCAGCACCGGTCCCGCCAGTTCCCCGTCGGCTCGAACCGGATGTGGATCGTTCGTGAACACGGCGCAGGGACCGACGAATACCTCATCTCCCACCGAGGACTCGGGGGGAATGTACACGGACGACTGAATGCTCACGTGCGACCCAATCGACACTGAGCCGTCAACGACGGTGTTCGTGCCGAGTAACACGTCTTCGCCTATCGTCGTGTTCTCTCGGATCAGCACGTTGTGTCCCGTGGTAAATCCGTCTCCAATCCAGACGTCGGGGTAGATCGTCGTCCCTGATCGAATGACCGAATTCGCTCCGATATGTATCTCCTCTGTACTGTCCGGACATAGCTCGTCACCGAGACGGACGGACTCGTCAATCGTCGCGTTTTCGCCAATTGTCACAAGTATCAGCTCCGTCTGAATCCAGAGATACGCCGTAGCGCACTCTTTCGAGTGGTATCGATCATTGCAACTCAGGAAAAGGTCTCAATCGTGGTAAGTATTGTAATTGTTCCAATAACTCAGGAAATCCGAACTTATAGCCGGAAATACATTGCTTGTGTCCCGACAGATATGGAGAGCTTCCGTCTCTACTGTGAGCGGCTGAGCGATGACTGCCCGAACCAGACAAACCGCTCAACGTCAACCGGCTGTCCACGCTGAAACCGCTACGAGCGACAGCTGTAATCTTGGAATACTCGAACGCGTGCAAGGGAGTAAGCGACGAAAAGAGCGGCCCTGTCGGTGAGACAGAATCTCGTCTTCGCCCACACGAGACCGATCTCCCATCCATCGATACCGTCGAGAGGCATTCTGTCCAATCCCTGCGTTCGTTTCGGTGTCCGAGATCCGTTCACAGTTTCGTCCGATCGTGGACGTCTCGCCGGGTCGGGTAAGGTCGACTTGTTCACCTGTAAATCCTGATTTCACGATATAGAGGGGATTTGAAGGCGTATCTGTGTGTTGAAATCGGACGGTAGTAATTTCGCCGATACTCAGTAAAGCGGGGTCATAACAAAGCTAATATACGCAGAAAAATGGACTGTGACCTGGTCGAAAGTATCCACGTGTACGCCGAGAATGCGAACAGTTGGCTTACCGCATGTCTCGGCACGAAAATGACGGACGCCTCGTGGGCAATCCCTGGTAGCAGTCGAGACTCTCTTCGACTCGATACGGGTGTTGCACTGGTCGGACTGGGGATTTCTCTCCTCTTGATGCCGCTTCCGTTATTCACCGACGAAATACTGATTACGATAGTTCCCATTGCGGGTGCGGTGTCGAGCGCAACCTATCTTCTCGCACGGCGGCTCACACGACAACCGTCGCACCTGGAGATAGACCGATACGGTTCGACCACCGCCCGAATGCTCGAAACGGGCATTATCCTCGGTTGTGGCGGCCTGGCGTTGCTCGCTGGTGTCCATGGCTATCGCAGTTTACCGTTCTATGGGCTAAGCAGTGTCCTCGGGAGCGCGATTCTGTTTCAAATCGTCTTCGTCGAGGTGTCCGAGCTGCGCCCGAAGTTCGTTCTCGCCGAACTCCTCGGGCTACTATTGCTCGTACAGTACACGGCACTCCTCACGACGCCCGGTTTCGTCGGCGTCGATACCTGGACGCATATCACACAGTTCGCACATTCGATCAGTGAGGCGGGAGCGCTCGACGCGATTTCGGCCTCGAAATACTCCGCTGCGCCGCTGTATCACCTTCTGGTGGTCAGCGCTGCCAAGGCCTTCGGGTCCAGTCTCCGGACGGCGATGTTCGGCACTGTCGCCCTCCTGATGGCGACCTCGACGCTGTTGCTGTATCACACTGGTCGGTATCTGTTTAACGTTCGCTGGGCCCTGCTTACAGCCGCACTGTTTACGATGAGCGACTACCTGTTCCGCTGGAGCATCGACGTTATTCCCAACAGCATGGGAGTCGTCTACTTTATCGCCGTCGTGTACGCGGTGATAAAGCTACATTATACGGAAGCGAGGGCTCCCGTGTACGTCCTGGCCCTGTTCTTCAGTTTCACGGTCGTTCTCACGCACCAAGTTTCTACGTTCATCGTTTTGACGTTTCTGGGTGCCGGAGTCATCGCGAAGGCGCTCACAGACCACACGACTTCGCTGACTGGGTTCATCGGTAGACGGACTCCCAACCCCTCGTCGGTGAATACGGACGCGCTGTTCGTGGCGACAGGTGTCTTTGCGGTCATCAACTGGTCGTACACTCCCTACGGCTCTCGAACCTTCATCGAACGGATGTTGTTGCTGATCTCGAACGACGTGTCTGAGGCCGGTTTTCTCAACCTTCGCGATAGCTCACAGCAGGCGCTCTCGATTCCGGAGTCGTTGCTCAACTCGACTCCGTTTATCGTGCGGTTTCTCGATTCGCTCGGCTTTGCGATATTACTCTCCGTCACCATTCTGGGAATCCTCGTCCTGTTGCAGATGGACAGTCTGAGCCAGTTAGCGGTGACATTCGTCGGCGCAGTGGGGATCATGTTAGTCTTCACTCTCGGACTCCCGCTTTTCGGGATCAACGTGTTCATTCCCGATCGCTGGTTCGCCTTCATCTATGCGCTGATGGCCATCGTTGGCGTGTTTGGCCTGCGGTACATCACCCGGCAAATACGCCCCACGAGCGTCGTCGTCGGACTGGTAGTGTTGATCCTGGTCTTCCCGGGGTCGATGTTCGTCGCACAGAAGTCGACGATGGAACGGCCAGTGTTCGACGAGTCGTACCCTCGGTACTCGTACTCGGAGTCCGAGTTGGCTGCCGCTGAATCTATTGCCGCGATCAATCCTGACTCCAGCGAGAAAATCGTCACCGACCATCCCTATCGGACAGTGTTTGCTAACTGGCTCGGAGCGGAGTCGGAGACGATCCACTTCAACGAGACGGACGGAACCCTCGAGAACACGAGCGTTATCTACCGAGAATATCAATCTACCGGGACGCCAGTCGTCGCTGTCGAGGGGGTTGCGATCAAATCACAGTTCTCGTACGAACGGGTCTGCCCTGCCAACCGTAGTGTCGTGTACAGCAACGGCGTTGTTCAGTACTGTCGAAAATTACCGCCATAAGGACGATGTCACAGATACGTATTCCATACGAGACCCCGTCGGTCCGACCGTACCTCGACTTGCTTGCGAGTAGTGGCTACACGCTCAGTGCTGTGGTCGTGTTGACCATGGAACTCGGACTCCCAACGGCAGTCCGAATCCTGATTGCACTACCACTGTTGCTGTTCACTCCCGGATATGCACTCGTCACTGCGATGTTTCCGGACACGGCAACAGATTTCGAGCTATCGGGAGCGGGCCACTCTCGGTCAGAACCGCGGTCTCTCTTCGACGGGTTGGTCCCACTCGAACGTGCGACGCTCGCTGTGGTCTCGAGTGCGTCCGTCGTCGCTATCACCGTCTACGCCCTCTCAGCGGTGACGTCGATTACGCTCCTCGCCATCTGTTACAGCATATCGATAGTGACCGTCTCGTGTTCTGCCGTGGCTGTCTGGCGACGAGATGCCACCGAGTGGCGCGAGCGGCGGACGTCGGCAGGGCTACTTGGGAACTCGGTGAGAGACCGACTGAAACTCGAACCCCGACTCGATCTTCTCCCGGTAATCGCGGTGCTTGCGACGCTGGTAATGGTTGGCGTCGGCGGCGGAACCGTGCTCACCGATACAGGCGGGTCGTCTGCGAATACCGAACTGTACCTGGTCACTCGCACCGACGGCGGAAACGTGACCGCGAGCAACTACCAGCAGACGTTCGAACCGGGCGACCGAGCGACGTACACGGTCGGCATCGAACACCATTACGACGCCCCTCGACGGTACACGTTCGTCGTCGCGGTCGAGCGATTTACCAGAGCCAACGACCAGCGAGTGGTCCAGTCCCGGAGAATCCTCGAACGGGTCTCGAAGACCGTCCCGCCCGAACAGGCGAATCTCAGTCAGATACGAGTCGCTCCGTCCGAGGAACCCGGTGACGCCAGAGTACTGATACTACTCTACCCCGGAGACGCACCGGATACACCGAGGCCGGAAACGGCCCTTCGGACAGTCCACCTCTCCATCGAGATCGGAGCTGAAAACACAACTTCGTCGTGACCGAGCGATGTCGAACCCAACTGCAGACCATCCCGCTACAACTGGCAAACCGACCCGAACCGAAACGGAGTCACCGTCCATGCCGAGAGATATTTCAGACGATCAGAACGGTATTCACGACTCGACTAGTCGACAATACGACAGAGCGATAGACATGTGTCAGAACACTTCCCCGGGCGGATGCCGATACGCCCTCCGCGGCACCGATAGCTCCGCACCGGCAGTCGTCCACGACTGGAACGGACTGGTGGGTGAATCCCAGCGATGTTCAACGCCGACGGAGGCGGGGGAGACGACGCACCGATGAGTGAGAGAGTGCTCTTCAGCGTTAACCATCCCGCACAAGTCCACCTTTTCAAACACGCGATCTGGGAACTGGAGGCCGCCGGCTGTGAGACGCTCGTCGCGTCCCGGGACAAGGAGATGACGAGGGACCTGCTTGACGCCTACGACATCGAGTACGTGGAGCTCACGGCCGAGAGCAACGGGCTGGTGGAACTGGGCATCGAACTCGCGCGTCGTGAAGTGAGTCTCTATAGGGTGGCACGGCGGTTTGACCCCGACGTCATCGTCGCGCGCCTCTCCCCGCCCGCAGTCCACGTTTCGACTGCGATAGGCTGCCGGAACCTCGTGTACATGGACACGGTTCTCAGACCGCGAGCAGTCCGGGTGCTGTATCACGGGCTCACGCTCCCGTTCGTCGACGACATCTGCGCACCGCCGGGATTCGATTTCAGGGTCCCTCGTGGTCGCTCCCATCAGGCCGCGTTTCAGGAGCTGTCGTACCTCCACCCGAATCGGTTCGAACCGAAGCCTGACCGGCTCCGCCGACACGGCGTCGAACCGGAGAACCCGTACTCGGTCGTTCGGCTGGCCGGCTGGGACGCGTATCACGACTTCGGGGAACGCGGTCTCTCACGAGGTGACAGGGACAGAATCCTCGACATCCTCACCTCTGAGGGGGACGTCTACATCACGTCTGAGGGAACGCTCCCCGACGAGTACGAACAGTATCAGATCACGGTCCCACCGCACAGGATTCACGACCTCCTCTACTATGCCGACCTCTATATCGGCGATTCACAGACCATGCCGACCGAAGCGGCGCTACTCGGGACTCCGGCGATCAGAGTCAACTCCGTCGTGGGCGACCACGATATGTATAATTTCGTCGAACTCGAAGAGACGTACGAATTACTGTTCTCTTACTCCGAAGGTGAGAAGGCCGTCGACCGCGCCGCACAAATTATCACTGAGAGACGTGACGACGAGTGGACGCGACGGCGGGAGCGGCTCATCACCGACGCAAAAGACGTCACAGCGGAGATGATAGACCTAATTCACGGGAGAAAATAGTGCCGGGGGTCAGAACTATCGCGGCTCCGCGACGGATACTACCGAGCCAAGACCGTCTCGAGCAGCGTACCGCGTCGGGGATGACGCGTCTCCCATCGGAACCGACCTTCCAGGCAGCCCATTCGACACACCGGTAACTAGCGATGGAGCTCAGAAAATCCATTCTGAAGTTATTTTCCGGAAACGTTGCGCTTGCCCTCATCGAGTTCTCGGCGATCGCCGGGTTCACGCAAGCGATAGGGACCGCCGCAATTGGGTCCTTCTTCCTGTTCCAGACGATTATCGGACTGCTTGGCATCCCGATCGACCTGGGCATCTCGAAGACTGTCGAAAAGCAACTCTCCGAGAACGAACCGTTTGGCGAAGTGTTGTCGACAGCGGTTTTGCTAAAGATGCTGCTCCTGCTCCCGTGGGCGGTCGGACTCGTGGCGTTCTCGTCTCGCGTCGCGCAGTACGTCGGCATCGACGGCATCGCGTCACTGGTCGTAGTCGGACTGGTCGTCAGACAGGGGCGGGGTCTCTCACTACGGGTCTTGGCCGGCGAAATGCAAGTCGAAAAGAACGCGCTGTTAAAAGTCGTCGGCCGCCTCGTCTGGGTCTGCGTCGGCTTCGGTCTCATCTACCTCGGGTGGGGTGGACTCGCTATCGTCGTGTCGTATATTCTCGGCCACGTCGTCACGATGCTCGGTGCGCTGCTACATCTGAATTTGACCGTCAGTTGGCCGCGTCTCGAGCGTGCGAAAGCCCTTCTGAATTTCAGTCGCTACATCTTCATCGGTAACGTCGGCGGGTTCGTCTACCAGTGGATGGACGTCGCGATACTGCGGTTGTTCGTCCCGGTCTCCCTCGTCGGGATTTACGAAATCGCCTGGCGCGTCGCGTCTGTCTCGATGATGCTCACCGAAGCGATACGAACCTCGCTCTTTCCCCAGATATCTCAGTGGTACTCGGAAGACCGGATCGACGAGATCGAATCGGCGTTCCGCACGTGGTTACAGATACCGCTGTACGTGACGATTCCAGCGTTCGCGGGGGCTGCCGTACTCGGAGTGGATATCTTGGGGACGCTCTTTGGTACGGAGACCACTGCGGCGTATCCGATCTTGCTCGTGTTCATGCTGGAAAAGATTCTCCGTTCGGTCCAGTTAATCGTCGGTCCCTCGCTGTACGCGATGGACAAGCCGCAACTCGGGTATCGCGGAAGCACCGTCGCAATCGTCGCCAACCTCCTCCTCAATATCACACTTATTCCCCAGTTCGGCCTTATCGGCGCGGCGGTGGCCACGACGGTGAGCGCTGCGACCGCAGCAGCCGTCTCGATAGCGTACGTCTCCCGTTTCGTTCAAATCCGAGTTCCATGGAAACGGGTCGGGTGGAGCGTATTGTCCGCGGCGCTCATGTCTAGCTGCGTGTATCTCCTCACGCAAGTGGTCCGAGTGGGCGCGATCCGCGTCGGATTCGGTGTCGGGTTCGGCGTCGTCGTGTATTTCGCACTACTGTTCGCCAACAGTAGTATCCGGATCGAGATACGGGATTTCGTTCACGACTTTCGTGGATCGTAGTCACCGAGCGCACTCCGCCGTTTCGCGTTCCACGCCGTACAAGCGCCGTTCGATTCTCTTCAGCGGACCTTCGAGGTTCCGTCACGTCCCTCGAATAGAACGGCCGCGTGCTCCTCGACGACGTTTTCCCAGTCGTACCCTTCCGCGGTGTCTCTCGCTCTCGCCCCCATACGCAACGGAATGTTCGGATCGTCCAGACACCGCCGCAAGGCATTGCAGAGCCCCGTTTCAGTCCCGTCGTAGAGCACGCCGTCGTGGCCATCTGTGAGCAACTGCTGGTGCGGAGGAATGTCCGTCGCTATCACTACAGCGCCCGCGGCCATGTATTCGAGTAGCTTTGCGGGGAAACTGACCCGGTACGACTCTCTGTCCTCCAGGGGCGAGAGTGCGATATCCGTGTCGGCTAACACAGACGGCACGTCGTCGTGCGGTATCCTCCCGTACCACTCGATACGGTCACTGACTCCGAGACGGTCGGCCCGTGATTTCATCTCTCGAATGTAATCGCTTGCGCCGTCACCGGCCACGTGAAATTCGAACAGTCCGTCGCTCGTAGCGAGTCCATCGATGACGTGTGCAAAACCACGTGCAGGCCCAATCGAGCCAACATACGTTACGGTCAGCGGCTCCGTGAACTGCTCCGTGGCCGAGTGAGACGCGCTGTTGAACGTCTCCGTATCGACACCCATCCCGATGACGTGTGCCGCTGAGAGGTCGATGCCGTACGCACGCTCCGTCGTTCGTCGGATTCCCTCCGTTAAACACACGATTTCAGTGCTTCGCTGCAATAGCACTTCGACGAGAGACGCGTAGCGAAGTTGCATCTGAACGGAGAGCCACTCGGCGATATCTCGGTTCCCGCCTTTCGAGTCCACGAAGTCCAGTTTCTGTTCTACCGGCACCACCTGGAGGCCGACGACGAATCGAGAGCCGCCGGCCTGCGACCCGAGCCACGCCTGAATGAGCGTCCGCTGGAATCCGTAGACGGCGTCGTATCGATATCTCGCACCGAGGACGACCGCGTAGAGTGACGTGAGAACGAGGAACAGCAACCCCGAAATGACCGGTATCTGGGTCGTCCCGATATCGTGAAAGACGACGTTCGAGTCCGTCTTCGAAATCGCTCCGTTCGTCGGTTCGTCTTTACAGAGAACGTGGACTGTGTGCGATTCAGCCAACTCTTTCGAGACGTAGTGGGGGACGGTCGCACTGAACGGCGACTTAATGTCTCGATGATGGATGAGTAGTACTGAGAACGTATCAGTCATATGCGAAGGAAATATGCGGTATCGGTGTCGGTACTCGCTCCCGTCGTGTGGCGAGAACCGCGTCTCTGGGTCGTTCCATCAGTCACGAAATTCACGCCTACCAATATAAAGTAACTGGTAGTTGGCTGTCGTGTCCGAACCCAACTCGAGGGAACCGACAGTCTCCTCTACGGTTGGTCGATTGGTGGCGTGATCTCGGGCCCGGGCACCAGTACGGAGATGCGTCTCGATATCACGACCAGCAGAGAGTGGTCTCACTGGACGTCTTCCGGTACGCTTCGGATGGGGTAAGGGAGTTATAACAATTACACAACAACTGTTGGCGGTGATAGATGCTCCCCGAGCAGTGCACGCGGCGGGATTTTCTACAACGGACGGGAGTGACAGCGTTGTCGGTGAGTGTCGCGAACTGCATGGGATTTTCACCGACTGGTGATTCGGCTGACAGTAACCCCTCTGGGACGGGAACATCAACGGGTTTCATTCCGGCCACGATTTTGAACCGCTATCGCACCCGATTTTCGTCTCTCGTAAACGTCGTCGCGGCTGGAGCCGATAATAGTGGGACCGAGCGAATCGACTCGACCCTCTCTGCCGCCCTCGATGACGATACGCTCCTGTACTTTCCGGCGGGAACGTACAGACTTGGACCCATCACAGTCGGGGAACACCGGAACATCGCGTTCCTCTCGCGTCCGGATGACGAGGTGCTAATCCAGCCGGCAGTGCCGCGAGAAGAACTAGACGAATTTATCCATTTCTGGGGCGTCTCCGACGTGCTGTTGGACGGACTCTCGTTCGACTTTACGAGACCTGGGTTCGGCGGCGTCATCAAACTCATCTCGCGCGGCGATTTCACCGCCCGCAACTTACGAATCCGGGGGAAACTTCCAGATACGAACCGACAGAAGAACCACGTCGGCTTTCGGTTCGACGTCCGAAACGGCGACTCGACTGGTGTCGTTGAGAACGTAATCGCGACCGACGGCGGACACGACGGCGGAACCGGCGTCGGAATCTTCGTCGGAAAAGACCACGCGGGAACGCTTCTCTTTTCTGACTGCGTTATCGCGAACTTCCCGAACAACGGACTCTACGCGTCCGCCCCCGGGAGGGATTCGGCGGACTATCGCGGCCGTGACGGCATCGTCCACGTTCGTGGTGGACACTACGCCAACAACAACATCGCGAATATCCGCATCGGGTCGACCGATTCGACGGTCCGCGGCGCGACCGTCGTTGTCGATAAAGTACCCCCGCACCCATCGCAACGGACCCTGAACGTGCGTGGGATTCGAATCCGCGCCAGGAGCGGTCAACTCGTCGAAAACTGTGACATTCGAATCGGGCGTGACGCGGGCTCCGGATTCGGCGGCATCTCGTTTCACCCGGATCACGAGTCATCGGTTATCCGAGACACGACGATTACGGTCGAACGAAGCAATTTCAACGCGATCAGCGCAACCGACGCGGATCACGGTGGAACGAGAGCGCCGCTCACCTTCGAAAACGTGTCTGTCATCGGCGGACCGAACGGCGGATTTGCCGTCGAAATCTCCGATCGGCCCGAAACGTCGTTTGACAACTGTCGAATCGAACAGACCGGTGCTGACCGGGGCGGAATCCTTCTCCGACGGTCCGATAACTGTCGATTGGTCGATTGTTCGATCCGAGTTACCGGAACTCCGATCGAACTACGGAACTCGACAGTCGAGCGAATTCGGGTCACGACCGAACAGTTAACTGCCGAGGAGGGCTCGATAGAATCAAGACGGTGACGGGGTCAGGACGGCATCTGCACGTTCTGTCGCGCCCTACCGACGGAACTTCCTCCTAACTGTCATACTGTATTTATTTACGGTCGTGTGAATTTATATACTGTCAATGAGACTGAATGGGCGTGACAAGCAGTAACTTCACGGGTACGTCAGCGTTCGTCCCCACCCGAAACAACCCGGCCTGTGTCGCAGCGGTTCGATCACTCGGGAGGCGGGGAATCAATACCATCGTCGGCTCGTACGACGAGAACGACCCGGCGTTCGTATCGAAATACTGCACGGAATCGGTCGTCATGCCGGACCCGACGGAGGGCCTACAGACATACAAGAACGCGTTGCTATCGGTTGCGGCTCGGCCCGACGTTCGGACGATACTTCCGTTACGAGAAGAAGAGATATACACGCTGGTGAAATACCGGTCCGAGTTCGAGGACCACGTCGAACTTCCACTGCCCTCGCTGGAGAAACTCGGCGTCGCACAGGACCGACTGCAACTCATTCCAGCGGCCGAGGAGGCAGGGGTAACGGCTCCGGAAACGTGGCGGTTCGACGAGATCGAGTCCTGGGACCGGAACCTCTTCATCAAGTCTCGGTTTGCGATATTGGCCAACGAGTACCTCCCGGAACAGTTCACGGAAGACGAGATGAGTAGCTCGACGGCTGTCAGATACGTTCCGCCGGGTACTGAGCCGGCGCAGGAAGATATCCAGACCGAAATGGAACACGTTCCCGTCGTCCAGGAGTTCGTTCAGGGGGACGGTATCGAATACTCGGTTCGGGCGCTCTGTAATCAGGGAGACACGCTGGCGATGTCTGTACGTCGACAGCACCGAGGAAGTACCTACGCCGGCGGAACCAGTGCCTACCGCGTCTCGGCGCGGATACCGCGACTGGAGGAGACGACACGGACATTACTCGAACACATCGACTGGCACGGCCCGTGTTCGGTTCAGTACATCAAAGACGTCGAAACGGACGAGTTCGTGCTACTCGAAATCAATCCCCGATTCTGGGCCTCACTGGCGCTCGACGTCCGCGCCGGCGTCGATTTTCCATATTATTACTGGCTGCTGGCCAACGGACGGGAGAGCCAGATCGACCCAGACCTGCGGGAAGATATCGGCGTCCATCGCTTGACCTGCGAACTGCGGTATCTCAAGAGCCTGTTCACGGACGACTACCCCCTCGTCGAGCGACCGCCGCTCACAGAGGCTCTCAAAGAGTTCTCGCTCTCGTTTTACGAACAGCCACACTTCGATTTCTTCCAGCGTGACGACCCGAAACCGTTCGTTCGAAACGTCCGGAACGTACTCGGTTCGTACAAGCCCTGACAGCTGATTACTCCCGTTTCGTGATCGGACGAGAAGTTAGGGGAGAAGAACTTACGTGCCGGCGGTCGGACCGTCGCCGTTCCCTTCCCGATGTGCGAAGACGTGTCGAACGTCTGAGCTTCGTGACACCGAAGGGTTACCGGCGTCCGTCACGGTGAAGTTTGCATCTTCGAGAAACGACCTGACGGCACTCGCCGCGTACCCGTACCGGTGTGATTTCTCCAGGTGAACCTCGGCGACGATCCACTCGACATCGGACAGGGCATCTCCCAGTCCTTCCAGGACGTGCTTCTCTGCACCCTGGACGTCTATCTTCAGGACATCCGGCGCTGGATACCCCCGTCGAATCAGGTCGGCTCCCCGCCGACAGTCGACGGGAATCGAACCGGTATCTGAGAGGTAGTAGTGGCCCGCGCCCGGTTGGCCGCGTCGCGACGGCGTATCGTCGAACGCTAGCGAACTGCGTTCGTTTACGTTCGAGAGGGCAAATCGAGACGTCTGCCACGTCGCTGCTGAGGCGTTCCGCTGGAGGTTTTCCCGGAGACGCGATTCGTTGGCCGGTTCGGGTTCGAACCCGACCACGACGCCCGAAGAGAGCTTCTGTGCGGTGAAACAACTGTAGGTTCCCACGGTCGCACCGATATCCCAGACTACTTCGTCGCCGTCGAGGTGATCCAGAAACGCTTCGAGTACCGCTTCTTCACCCAAGAACGTCGTCGACCGCGTAATCTCGTACGGGGTCGTCATAGCGAACTCCGCGTCGATACCACCGATACTCGTCCGGTATCGCCACCGATTGCGGAGATATGTGAGTTGGCGATAGGCGCGTTGGAGCTGTGCAGTGACGTCCGGAGCGAGCGAGTACACCAGTGCGGGCCCCATGCGAACCGACTGGGTTCGGGGCGGTATGAGAATCCGGGGCATATTCCCGGGATACCTTTCCTTACCGAGTCCGACAGTCCCAGATGGTGGCTACCGACCAGAGCGATCGGTGTCAATACGTAGCCATTGAACGTCGGTGCACACCCGACCGCACGACGGCAGTGCGATCGGTGTGTAAACCGGTTCAATTGGTACGATAGTTCGTCTTGCGATAGAGCCTTCGACCGAGTTTGAACGCGTTCCAGGCGACCGGGGACAGCCCTTTGTCCCACTGGATAATCGGCTCGATCTGCGGGCCGTACTTCTCCTTGTACTGGAAGAGTCCGTCCGTGAAGTCCGCGCCGGTCGTGCCGAGATCGTACGAGTCGTATCCCTCCTCGATGGCCCATTTGATGGCCGCGGCGTGGAGTCGCTCCGAGACGTTGTGCTCGTAGGCGGACGTGTCTGGAATCGCGGAGAAGTAGTATCGAAGTGACGACTGTTCGTCGTCGACGACACAGAGATACCGACCGATTACGTCCCCGTCGTGTTCGGCGACGAACAACTCGGTCCTCTCGCCCACGTAGTCCGACAATGCCTCGAAGAAGCGCTGACTATAGGTGGTTCCGTCGATGCGGTCCATGTTTCGAACGTAGTCGGCGTGCGTCTGAGAGACGCGCTCTCCGTCGAAGGACTCGCGTGTGACCGTGACAGCGTCGCGCTCTCCGTTCAGTCCGTTCCGGCGCGTCTTGTGCATGCCCGATTTGATCTGGTCCCAGCCCTGTTGGAGGTCGATGACGAACCGACAGGTAACGACCGAGGGCTCGTACCCCCTGCTAGTGAAATACTTTCCGTACTTCGTCTGTGAGAGCGTTCCCGTCCGGACTTTGTGTGTGACGGCCTCCCCCCCGACCGCATTTTCCAGGGCCTCCAGCAGCGAATCGAGACAGGTCTCTGGGTCACTCGCGATGACTGGGCCGCCAAAGCCGGGATGAAGTGAAACCAGTCGAGTCGTGGGAAGGACGTTCGCTGTCAGGTCCACCACACTGTCGCGCACGGGGACGTCTAATTCCTCCACGACGTTCGGGAGAATCGCCACCGGATTCGACCCCTTGCTGACTACGGCGTGATAGACGGGTCGGTCGAGGCCGTCCTCGATCGCTCGGAGCCACTCGTACCGATGGAACACCGTACCGAGTTCTGACTGCTTCACGAGATTGTTCCACTGGTTCTGGTTGACGTCGACGATGCTGTCGTGTACTGTCGTATTGAGTTGCGTCATTCGTAATCTACGTTCGTTCCGCGTGGGGGTTGCTGCTCCACCGCCTCGCTTCAAGGAGTGTCCCTTCGCCGTCGCTAGTTCCGTCCCGTTCGTCGGTGCGTACAGTCGGTGGTGACCACATGCTATCGTCGATATCAACACCGCTGGCGGTGCTCGACTGCCCCGCGATACACATTCGTCAGTCGTTCACCCATCCGCGAGAGACTCAGCGGTTCTATCGCCGTCCGTCCGTCGGGTGCTTCTGCGGCCGATAGGACGTGGCACAGAGCAGCGACGAGTTCGTCGTCGCCGTCACAGACGACTGAGTGAGAGGCGCCCGAAACCACGGTCTCGACATCGCCGACGTCGACCGATACGACCGGGGTATTACACGCGAGCGCTTCCTTGACCGAGTTCGGTGAGCCTTCGTGCGTCGACGTCAGTAACAGCGCGTCGGCGGCGTTCATGTACGTCGGAATCCGCTCGTGTGGGACTCCGTACACGACTTCCAGGGTTACCGGGCTGTCCAGTCGCTCGTCGACGGCGTCGACGACCCGCTCCGCACGCGGATAGTTTTTCTCGGTACGGTCCGGGTCGTAGGGGAACAACACGTGTGAGACAGAGGGGTCCCATCCGACTGACCGCTTCGCAGCGTCCGTCGAACTCGGTTCGAACCGTGTGAAATCGATACCGTGTGGAATGACGTGACACGCATCGTCGAGTTCCTCGGCCATCTCGGGAGACATGACGACTACTTCGTCTGCGAACTGTGCGCACACTTTGCTGACAGTCCCGTACCGCCCGAACAAGTCGGAGCCCCACAGCGAGAGTACCACCGGTCTAACCGGCTGAGCCAGCGCCATCGGTGCAGTCAACCCGTAGTTGGCGTGGACGAGGTCGTACTTCTTGGAGACCACATCGAGCGTCGCACCGTAGAAGCGGAGATAGTCGACCAGCGACCGTGTACCGGGCCCTCCGCCCGGAACGGTGAGGACGTCACAGGAGATTCCGTTCTGTTCGAGAACGTCGAGCTGCTGCTCGAAAAACGGACGCCGGGTAGTGACTAGCTGTAAGACGTTCATCGGTACTCACCCGTCAGCCCGAGTTCAGCCGCCTCCGTGTGGCGGAAACTGGGACTCGTCATATCGCATACCGGTTCCGTCATCCTGCCGGGGTCAGTCACGAATTTGAATCTCCTTGTCCCTGCTTTCTCGCATGTCGAACACCATCGCGTGGAGGAAGAGCAGGATTCCGAACAGAACGACGAGTAGACTCGAAATCGAGTGCAGAAACACGACTCGGCCCGCGGTAAGCAGCGACCACAGCCAGGCCGTGAGACCGAGTCCGACCGTTCCGACAGCCGCATAGTAAAACAGCGCCAGCGGATGGAAATCCAGTATGAGGTGTTTCACGTGTAGTCGCCAGAGATAGTTCCGAAACAACATTCCGGAGACCTTCCAGATATACGTTGGGTACGTAATACTCGACTCCGCCTCGTCGTATTTCGCCGGCATCGCGACGTCGGCGACTCGCTGTCCGCGAGTGTTCAGTTTCACCAGCAAGTCGTTACAGTAGCCGTAGTACTCGTACATCTCGTCGATTTCGACCGCACGGAGTGCTTCACGCGAGATCGCCGTATATCCGTTCTGGGGATCCATCGTCTTCCAATAGCCGGATGCGATCTTCGTCAAAAATGTCAGTATCGAGTTGCCGATAAACCGGAACCGAGGCATCTCTGCTCGGTACTCTCGATAGAGCAGTCTATTGCCTTTCGTGTAATCCGCTCTATCTTCGACGATCGGGTCGAGAAATTTATAGAGGAGGTTCGGGTCCATCTGTCCGTCACCGCCCATCACCGCCGTGATGTCGAGTCCGTCGTCGAGCGCACGTCGATAGCCGGTTTTTATTGCCCCGCCGACGCCGCGGTTGCGCTCGTGTTGGATCGGGCAGACGCGTGGCTCGAAGTGAGACGACTCGCTGACCTGTAGTTTCACTCCCTGGTCCCGAGGGCCGCTAGCTTCGACCGCACGCGCTCCGTCGACAGAGATGGATCCTTCCCGACGAGCACGTTCATTGACACGGCGAGCACTCTCTCGTATTACCGACCACGTGTCGTCGGTCGAACCGTCGTCGACGACGTAGATCCGATCGACGTACGCCGGAATCGTCTCGATCACCGTCTCGATCAGGCTCTCCTCGTTGTAGGCCGGAACGACGACACCGATCGTACAGTCTCTATACATGGGTCTGTAACGTTGTGAGCGTCCCCATCGAAAGAGCGAGACCCTGTTTTCGGCAGGGAACTATTCCCGTGTCCGTCGTGCCCCAGGAGCTGATTATCTGAGCGAGCCAGCGTGTCTGCCGCGTTTGCGCGACCAATATATCCATTGGTGATGCTCATCTCGTATCGAGAGTTGTCGTTACATTAGTATAGTCAACATATCAATAGATGCAGTGTGGAAAGCCGGCCTTAGGCCGCATCAGTCCCGGTAACGGGCGCTGAGAGCGTGTTCGTCTCGATGGTCACGGCGCGTAGCTGGCAGCGATATCACACATCGTCTGCACCGAAAGATCGGTTTCGCGTCGCCGGCGATCAATATAGGACAGGATTCGATCGAGGCGTTCGATATCCGTCTCGTCGGTTAGATTATTCGGGTGTAACCAGAAGTGGACGATAGCATCGTTTCGGATGGCGTTATCGACGCCTCGCTGTGCCATCCTGACCACAGGGTCCGTCCAGAGTGCGTCGGAAATAGCTCGCGCTCGCCCCTCGAAACAGAACAGGAACAGCGAGGCAGGAATCGAAACGAGGCCGTACTCGTCTCTCGTGGGCCGAACTGCCGGCGGCGTCGGACCGAAACGTGACCCACCGATAGCTTTTTGCAATGTATCCATCCCTGTCCCGTCGTACCACTGTTTTGGCTGCAGGTCCCGATAGCAACTGAAGCCCTCAGCTGCGAGGACGTCCCGGTGTGCGATCCGATTGCGGGGATACACGAAGCTCTCTAAATCGAAGCCCCAGTCCGAGGCGAGGTCGTGACAGCGCCGAAGTTCGGCCGCCGCCACTTCGCTGTCGATTGATTCGTCTCGAAAATCGACGTGGGAAAACGAATGACACGCAATTTCGTGGTCCACAGGTGCCGTCGAGACGGCTTCGAGAAGCGAGGGCCCGTACCAGCGACCGTCGTCGACTTCGGACCGTCCGGGATCTTTCTCGAACCACTCCGACCGCATCGGGTGGTCGCCGTGGTTCCCGTCACACTCCTCTAGAAAGAGATGACCGACGACTGCCCACGTCGCGGGGACCTCGTAGCGGTCGAACAACGAGAGAAGGTGGTGCCACATCTCGCGAGCGTTTTCGAGCCGATGCGCTGGTATTGCGGGGAAATCGACGAATCCCCAGGCTAACTCCGCATCGAGAGAAATAACGACGGTCGCCATCACACATAATATCAACTTACCAACCAATAGTAAACCGTGGCTTACCATCGGGACGGTCGTGATAATCCACACTGAATTGAGAGGCGTATCACGGCTATACAGTAGAATCAGCTGACGGCTATTCCAGAATAGATATTACATTCCGAAGATATCGCCAGCGGACGAGGAGGCGGACTCGCTCTATCGGACTCCTTCTGTGGATTCGTCGGCCCTCCGGAATTGCTCGAAACAGTCAGGTAACCAATGTATAGATAAGTACCGCAGTCACGGACGACGCTAGTAATGAGTGCAGAGCACCCCAATGTCCTCTTCGTCTGTGTGGATGCAATGAGAAGCGACTTCGCGCTGGGTGAATACGGACGCCCCAAACCGTTCTTCGACTATTTCGAGCGGGAAGGAACGGTCTTTGATACGATGATCTCGGCCGCATCGTCGACGACGCCGTGTGTGGCCAGCTACATGACCGGCCAGTATCCGCCAGAGAACGGCGTCCTCTCCCTCCGTGAATTTTCGCTCGACGAACACGTGACGACACTCGCAGAGGTGTTCAGAAACGCCGGCTACGAGACACGGGCGCACGTATGCGGACCGCTCACTAGCGACACCGGACTCGATGCCGGCTTCGAAACGTACGAGCACCGTGACAAGGACAGAACCGTGTATACAGACTGGTTCGACGAATTCAAATCTGCCCTCACGGACACTTCGGGGCCGTGGTTCACTTATCTCCATCTCTGGGAAGCACACATACATCGTGATTTGCCACGGGACGGCAGTGCTACCGACATCGAATACGAGGAGAGTCTCAGGGGCGTCGCAGAGAAACTCTCGGAGCTGCGGTCGCTCCTCGACATGGAGAACACGATTCTCGCAGTGACCGGCGACCACGGTGAGAGTATCACCGATGGGACCCTCCGAAACAAGGCTGCCGTCATCGGATTCAATAAAGTCCCGATCCCGTTCAGCGACATGCGGACCAGAGACCTCCGCAGTGCCATCGACGAACGGTACTTTCGCCCGAACGGCATCGAACTCGAAGCGTTCTACAACCGCCTCAGATATCTCAGTGCGACGGACTTCCCAACCGCGTTTCACCGCGAGGGACACGGGTACCACGTGTACGATTTCCTCACCCGCGTCCCGTTCGCACTCGCTGGCCCCGGGGTGGCCGACGGACGGCACGTCGGTACACAGGTCCGACAGGTCGACGTCTTCCCGACGTTACTCTCGGCGGCCGGACTCGACGACGGACCGGAGACGGACGGTCAAAACCTCCTCGTCGACTCCATCGAAGAACGACCCGCATACACGCGTGCTGTCGGCGCGTTCGAATCGCGAGACAGATGGCTCGACGGCGTTCGGACGAGCGACTGGAAGTTCGTCAAGGGGCGTGAGCGACCGCTTCGACAGTTGTTCCATCTGAAGAGCGATCCACAGGAGGTAGTCAACGTCGTTTCGGAATATCCCGAGAAAGCGGCTGAACTGGAGCGACTCGTCGACGAGTTCGTCGCACGAGAGCCGAGTTCCGGCCAGTCGGAGATATCGACAGAAGCCGAGCGTCGGATGACGGACCGACTCGAAGACCTCGGCTATCTGTGACTACCTAGGACAACCGATATCGCCGCTCGGTTCCTCTGAACCGTACTGGTTGTTGTCGAACGTGAGATGCGTAAACTCGTCGACATGTGGCTGTATGATCGACTCGTCACCGCGGCCGGGAGACGGTTCCAGCGGATTGTAGAACCAGTTGTGGTGGATGTCCGCGATGTCGTCCGGGACGCCACGGATGCTGACGTGGCTTCCGGGGTCCGCGGGGTGCTGTCCCATGTGAACGGTCGGGACGAACGTGTTGTGGTGGATTTTGAGAGTGGTCCCGCCGGGACGGTGGGTTCCGACTTGATACGCCGGCGTCTCGGTTCCAGCGAAGTAGTTGTACCGCACTTCGTAGCCGGCCTCGCCGTTGTTCGCGACGGAGTGGCGATTGAATTCGAACCGGTTGTACTCGATGAGTGTCGAGTCGTCGGCGAGACACTGGATACCGTACCCGAGCCCGCTCATCGGGTTATCGTGGATATCACTGTGGTGGATGTGCGCAGCGTGGCGGAGTTTTATCGCGGCGTGATTGAACCCCCACATCTCGACGTTGTCGATCTCACAGTTACTGCCCTCGACCGTGACGCCGCTGGAGACGGGGGTACTATACTCCCGCCACCCGTCTTCGGGACCGCTGATACGGAGGCCGGTCAACCGCACGTCGTCGTCGAGGGCCATCAAGTGCTCGTAGTCGATTACGTCTGTCGAGATGTGGCCGCCAGGTGACCCGTCGATTCCGCGGTCGGAAGCCAGTGTCACACCGGACGGAATCGTGATACGGCCAGTACCCGTCACCGAGGAAGCGTCGATCGTTGCATCACCCGCTACGTAGATGACATCGCCGCTCGAAGCGGAGTCGACCGCAGACAGAAACTCGTCGAGCGTCGCGACGACGACGTCGGCCTCCGACTCGGAAACCGTATTCGAGTAGCCTTCGCCACCGCCGATGTTTACCTCCGTACCGGAATCTTCGGTTTCGAATTGACTGAGGTCGATGGAAGTGCCGTCGACGTGCACCTCGACGAAATCCTTGACGGGACCGAAGTCCACGAGTTCTCCCTCGAAGAAGTAGGAGTCACCGTATCCGTTCCCGGTATATCCGTCCGCCGTCCACGTTCCATCGCTGTTCTGCGTGATGGAATCGTTGTCGCCCGCCGAGTTTTGACCATTCCTGTCTCTCGTTATCTGACCAGTCGTGGTAAACTCGTAATCGAGCTCGGACGGATTCTCGGTCGTGAGGACTTCGATAGTTCTGTTCGTCAGGTCATTGGCCGTGATTACCTCTCCGTCGAGCCTGATTTCGTATGACCCCTCTGCGGTGAATTCGATGACCCGTCCATTGAACTGGTACGTGTCTCCGAAGCCATTTCCAGTTTCACCGGTAGCGGTCCACGATCCGTCGTCGTTCTGGGAGATTACGTCGTTTTCCTCCGCCGAGTTTGTTCCGTTGCTCGTCTCCAGCGAGATCTCGCCTGTGGTCGTGAATTCGTACGCGACGTCCAGGCTATTGAGTTCAGTTGTTTCTGACGTGGAAATAATCTCCAACTGATGTGACTCCAATGCGGAGCGGGCCTGATCCACGAGTATCGGGCCGGCGAGGGCCGCACCCGTAGCCATTATAAATGACCGTCGACCTAGTGATCGAATACTGTCTGGTAATACTGTTCTACTCTCACCCTGCTCGTCGTCGGTGTCGTCTATGGCATCTTGCTCGTTTGCCATGGAAGCCAAGGAAGGTTTGGTATCAAAACAGTACCTGCACGTTGCTAGGATATTATAATTAGATACGTACCAATTGACTACGAAATTGGATAAATAATGAATTCTATGAGTAAAGTTTGATTGATTTACAATTATTGGTCTTTTTATTTACACTATCGGCAATGGTTATAACTGACTCGTGGGTTATGGTGCCCACCTGACAGACAGATTAGGGAAGTCTGATATAGAGTAGGAACTCGTTTCTTGGGGTCTCCGATCACTCTCGACCCGATTTCAAACGGTATCGAAAACGAGAGCTGTCAGATTAGTCAATCTCTGCCCACCAGGGGACCTCACCAACCGGTATCGATCGCTCGTCAAAAGTCCAAAAGTATATTTCACTTCCAACCGAGTATTGATTGACGGGGTTACAAAGTCCATGGATGGCCCAGTTGCAATCGGATCGTGCTCGAATCGGTGATTCCCGCTCCCCCCTGACTGCCCCTCCCAATATGACCTCAGAACCTGATAACGATACCGACGACGGCTCACGAGGCGATACTTCGTCGAACAGTACGCAACAGCACACAGTCACGAGTGGTGAAGGCTTCCGTGAGAAACTGCAGGAACTCGTGAGCGAGGCAAATTCGAACGGTGTCGACGTTCGTGGCAGTTGGCCGCTCTTTCAAGACGACACCAGCAGGGAGTGGGATGTCGAAATCACCTCCTTATCTCGGCAATCCACGGCGTACGTGCAAGACACTGGCTCCCCAGTGGCCTCGATCATAGAGGCAGTCGCTGCTCGTGAGGGGGTCGAGACAACTGACCTTCCGCCCCTTCACGAAGCTATTGCACCGGAAGTCCTCGACACACTTCGACAGAGGGTGGACGACACTGATCAATACGTACAGTTCCAATACTACGGGTACAAAATCATCGTCTACAGCGACGGGTCGATTATTCTCGAGAATTGAGAGCCCGACAATCAGTCGGTGAACCGCTGTTCTCGCTACATCCGTAGGCACAACCGTGCGGACCCTCTTGATTCACAGTTCCTCTCAGTGATCCCGACCTGGTTTGTCTGCACAACGCGTCACTGACAGGGACGTCCCTGTCTCTCGGAGATGGCTATAGTCGCCATTGGAAGTCAGTGCACACCCGATCGCACGACGGCAGTGCGATCGGTGTGTAAATCGGTTCGATTGTTCCTCCATTGCCGCAAGTGAGTAGAACGGGCACAGCGTGTCGTTCTGCTCCAGCGAACTGAGACCCGCCCTCTACACTGATGTATTTTGAATGTATACATCCCCCCGTGATGCCTTCACATCCCGCTTCCACCCAGTCTTCGAGAACGACTGAGTTGACGCCCTCTACGAGTATTCGGCGGGCCCTCGAACGCGGCGGCGTCACTGATGGCGCACGGGCAAGGGCGCGCAATCACTCGGGCCGTGGAGAATCGAGACGCTGTCGCCCACGGACTACCACTATGACCACCCGTTCCACCTCCTTCGGCATCCCATTGAGGACCGAACGACGAGCTATCTCGTAGTTCCACCACCTCGTTATGAATTCACCCCACGCTCACGACGCACCGACGCCCGATGAAGTGTATACTGCTCGTCGCGGGCTCGTCCTCTATTTCGGGGTGGTTCTCCTGGTATCGGTCCCACTCTTGTACCTGATCATCAGTGCCGGGGTCCCAATCGAACAGCAACCCGAGTACATCCTTCCGCTCATGTGGACGCCCGCGACCGCCTCGGTCGTCGCACGCGTCGGCAACGGCGAGGGATTCGAGGACCTGTCGTTCCGACTGCGGAATCGCGAGGTGGCCGTTCGAGTGCTCCAGGCGATACTGTTCCCGTTCGTCGTCGGTGCCATCGCGTACGGTGGGGCCTGGGGATTCGGGCTCGTCCAGTTTTCGGCCCCAACAGGTACGGCAGATCCGATATCGGCATTCGCTGGCGACCTGCTCTTTGCCGCGACGGTCGGAGCAGTCGTCGGTGTTCTCTCGGCAGCGGGGGAGGAGATCGGGTGGCGGGGATACATGACCTCTCGTCTGGTCACCGCCGAGGTACCGGCCCCGATTCTGACGGGTGGCGTTCTGTGGGGGTGCTGGCACGTCCCCGCGATTCTGACTGGACAGTATGCCGCGGGACGGTTTCGGGTACTCTCTGCGATATTGTTCGTCGTCGTGGCCGTCTCACTCACGGTACTCTGGTCCGCGTGGACGCTGGAAACTGGCAGTGTCTGGCCGGCGATATTGGGCCATTCTGCGTGGAACGCCGTCATACAGGGTCCCTTCGACGCGTTTTCGAGTGGGGCTCTGGCAACGACGTGGGTCGGCGAATCCGGACTGTTCGTCGTCGCCGCAACGGTCGTCGTCGTTGTATTCGTATCCGATGGGGGTACCGGTCGGCTCGGACTCTTGTGGAACTCCTTTCGTTGACTCTCTCGCTTCTGTTCGGCAGTGGGAGCTACGGGTCCGAATCTCGGGAGCGGACTCACGAGCGGCGAATCCGGTTCATCGTTCGACGCGTCCGTCGCGAGACGTCGCCGACATCGATGCCTCCAGTTCGTTGTCTCGATCCACGACACGAAGCGAACGAATTTCATCATCCCGTAACTGAAAACGACCCTACTGGTCGATACGGCAATCGACGCTGCTCTCGACAGTCACGTGCCGTTGACACGACAATACGATGCGCAGATCTCCCCACGGGTGGTGGCACAGAACGCGGACTCGATTGCGGTCTCGACCGACGACATCGGATACGATCGGTTGTTCACACCTGCGCAGGCTCAGCCGATTCGTAAACCTGAACCCAGCCGTCGCTTCTGACTTTCACGAGGTAATCAGTGTACCGGAACTCGACCGTGCCGACGCCCTGTCGAGACGTATCGCTCACGTTCGGCCCGAAGAATGCGTCTTCGATCGCTGGTACGTCTACGGTTTCGTACAACGGTGGGGATTTCACCTCACTCGGGGAGACGTCCTCGGCCTCTGCGATGGCGTAGACGATTGCGGTCGTGAGTTTACCCCGGCCATCGGGTTCGTAGTGACGCTGTGCAACCTGCGACCAGTGTGCATCGGCTCCACTGGTTGGCTCGTCGTCGCTTTCGCTTCCCCCGTTAGTCTTCTCGCTCATCCATCTCACTCCGTGCGTGCGTTTCCTGATTCGAGTCGAGGCTGGCCCCCATCCCTTCGAGGGCGGTCAAGACCTGTTCGGCGTGTTCGGCGGTCGTAATCTTCTCGGTCGGCTCGTCGAACGTAATCACGCCTTCGTCAACCAACTTCGGGACGTGCGCGTGGTACAGCGAGACGTACACCTCTTCGCGCTGCTCTTCGGTGACGGCGTGTTCGGAAACGTCATTTTCCCACGCGGCGATTTTCGTGGCCAGGTCGGTCAGCGACCACTCGGTGTCTTCGAGCAGGGTGTAACACAGGTAGCGCCGTCGAGAGTGTCCCAAGGCCTCGTACACCGGCTCAATCTCCAGAAAGTCGGGCGACGGCAGTTGCTCGTCGGGTGGTGCGGACACGTCGGCCGTCGCTTCTTCGTCGGAATCCGGTTCGTTAGCCATGTCTGTAGAAAGAACGCGGGGTGCATTAACGGTTCCCCGGACGTGGATGGACGAGCGTATCCCCGGATACGAACGGTTCATTTGCAGATACACCTCATCTACGAACACGTCCGGAACCTCGTCTTCCGGGGGGCCTCTGTCCGAGAGCAACGCTATCGAAGAGGCTCCATCAGAGAACGAGGCCTATTCGTGCCCTGTGATACAGCATACCGGGGAAGCACATCGTCGCTCGAAGGGTTCAACAGCGCCACGGCTACGGTACCCCACTCAGCTAAACGGGAGCGTCGCCGTAAGGAGCGTCGTGAGCCCGCGTCGTAGACGTTGAGACGCTGCCGTATCAGAGACGCCTAGCTCGTCAGCTAACTCCTGAAGCGTGATTTTCCGCGGGATTGCGAAGTAGCCCTTTTCCACAGCGACTCGGAGCGTTTCGTATTGCGCGTTAGAGAGGTTTGGATGAACCCTCTGGCTTTCTATCTCTTCCGCGTTCGAGAGACATCTGATATCGAGTGCAATCTCTCGCTTGGCACACTGCCGATAGAACGTACTGAGCTCGTCACGAGCGGCAAATCGGAGCCGTATCGTCCATTGATCGGAATTCCACGTTGCCGCGAGCATCGCGGCCTCTGTTTCGATGAGGACATCGGAGAGACCGCCGAGAGCATCCCTCCATTCGACGTAAACGAGTGTGAGTTCGTTTTCCGTCTCCGCGATACGATACGACCGGACATCAGTAGCCGCCTGGAACGCCTGATCGACCTCGTCGGTAGGCGAGCCAGCCACCCACAGACGGGTCACGTCTACCGAACAGACGGGAACAACCGGTTCGAACTCGATCCGGATGTCACCGGTCGACGAAATCACGTCGGAGAGAAGGAACTCCTCGGCGGGGACATTGATGACTGCGGCGACGGTCATTGGCCCGTAGTCTGTGAGCAACTGTTCATGGCCACCCCTGCGGAAGCTCGTCTTGGTGAGTGTACATCAGTCGAAGCAACGGTGCGATCTCGTCAAACTTCGGTCCTCGGCGTATCGTAGCCGCTTCTCGGTCCCAATCGATATAGCCTGCCTCAGCGAGCCTCGGCAGGTGAACGTGGTACAGTTCGGTGGTGAGAAGTTCAATGTCGTCGTCTTCGGTCGAGAGGTCATCGACAGCGAACTCGTCCTCGGCACGTGGATTATGCTCACTAACGAGCAGTAGTATTCGACGCCGATACGGGTGACTGAGAACGGCGAACATGCGGTCCAGTGAGCCCGATTCGATCCACTCTGTGCTCATAGCGATGAATCGCACGATTCCCGACTGTAGTACTGGTGCGAGACGAGGTCTCTACCCTGCGTGTCTGTTACCCCACCCTGATAGGCGGTCGGCCGAACTGTTCGGCGTCCTCCGGGAACCGCATCCCGCTCCAGGTCCAGAAAATTTCCGTTCAGGTAGCACGAGTGACGTAGCCCGTCTCCCAGTGTCTGTTTGTAACCACCCTCGCTGACGACCGATTCACAGTTGTGGGTTGCCCCGTCCAGTGTAATCCCAACCACAATAGCGACAGTTACGCCCGACTGGTTAAATACTTGACTCTAAATGGGTTAAACGGACCTCCTCACCATTGTTCATCAAGTAAGGGTGGCTAATCGACAACTGCCCACAGTCAGCGATGGCCGGTTCCGTTATTGCGGAGGAGTCCACAGCCGATTCGGCTATTTGGAATTGCCGGGCAACGTTCACCGCTCACGTGTATCCGTACCCCAGACCGTTCCATCGATAGAACGCTGACACGACGAAATGCTGGCACGGGATGGGATATCCAGTTCACACAGTTTCATTGCCTGCCGCCAGACGATACTCTCGTGCATCTTTTCAGGTGGACTGGTTTCTGCCGAAGACCCACTCGACCAATTCACGCCGTCGCAGCCGTCTCGTCGCACTGGCACCCTGCACCGTCCAAGAGGTCCTGGAGACGATGAGATTGCCCACAGTCCTCACAGATTACACGAACCGAGTGGATGACGTTCGTTTCTCCGATATCGATTTTGCCTGACTCCTGAAGCCGAGATATCGCTCGCTCGATGATTTCCTCGTCGCGGGTTCTCGCCCATTCGATCAGGTTTGCGATGTCCTCGACGTCTGTGGCCTGGGACCGACCAGTTTCGATATCCAAACAGGAGTTCAGATGCGAACGGACGGTCTGATGGGACACGAAATTGTCCGTGACTTCTTCCACGGGGATTCCGACAGTCTCCAGTCGCGTCCGTATTTCGGCGGTTTTGCCTGCGTCGTCGCCGTTGGTCAGTTGTGAATATATCGACGCCGCATCGCTCAGGATATCTCGGTCGGCCTGCCGGTCTATCGCCTGCCTGAGTATTCGAGTGTTCACGAACTCCGCCAGCGCACGGAGACTTTCGTCGTCCTCCTCGCGTCGACGAACGATCTCGTCGTGCAACCCTCCCAGTTCGTATTCGTCGATTACACGTCCGACCTTACACGAACAACGACTTTGGGCTACTGCCATTCGCTACGCCCCCGCCCGAGTATCCACATCGTTTCCCGGCCCGGACCTGTCGTTGTACATCCCTTGGGGGAACATTACGATCACACACATAAAAACATTGGCTGTCGATGGGATATACTTTTACGTAAAGCCTTAACCGGGTCCGCAGTAACAGTATGACAACTATCTATGACGGGGTCGGGACCTATCGAAGACCGCGAGGATGGAGACTGGGAGCCCGCGGAGATAACTGTTCAGAACCTCGGTGGCATCACCGAATGCGAAGTGACTATCCCGCCCGGTGTGACGGTGCTTTCGGGCCAGAACGCAACGAATCGAACGTCGCTTCTCAGCACGATGATCGGCGTTCTGGGTGGGGAGATGGCGACGCTGAAATCAGACGCCGACGAAGGAACGGTCGACCTGCGTTTAGACGGAGAAACGTATACGCGGACGTACACACGAGAGGGGGGCACTGTCACGACGTCTGGACGCCCCCTGAGCGACGACCGTGATATCGTGGATTTATTTGTCGGGCTCATCGAACGAAATCGCGCCCGTCAAGCAGTCGAGCGCGGCGATGACCTCCGTGACGTGATTATGCGCCCGGTGGATACGGAGGCTATCCAACGACAGATTCGTGAGGCCGAGCGCGAACAGCAACGAATCGAATCTGAACTCGACGACATCGACCGGAGACGGTCTCGTCTCCCCACGCTACGGAACCGACGGGACGACCTCGAAGACGAACTTGCGGAACTGACCGCCGAAATCGAGTCTCTCGAAGAGACTGTCGAAGAATACGACGCCAGCGAGGCCGAGGCCCAGCAAGCCGAATCACTGCTCGAGGAGGTAGACGACCGCCGCCGGGAGCGCGACCGTCTCGAGGAGGAGATAGAGACACAGCGCGCGAGTCTCGAAGCCCTCCGCGACGAGCGCCAGGAGGTCGAGGACGAACTCGACCAGCTCACGGTCGACGAGAGCAGTCTCGATGAACTGGATCAACAGGTCGAGACGCTGCAGACACGGAAGCGGGAACTGGAGGACCTGATTAGTGACCTGTCCGCGATAGTGGATGTCAACGACGACTTGGTACACTCGGACACGAGCGATCCGCTAGAAACTGGATCTAGCGGTGAAGACCCGGCATCCGCTCTCGATCCGATGTCCGCGGAGATAGAGTGCTGGACCTGTGGCAGCCACGTTCCGAAACGCGCCATTGCCGACCGACTCGACGAACTCCGACAGGTGATCGACGAACAACAGGAAAAGCGTCGAACCGTCATCGACGAACTCGACGAGGCCGAGGACCGACGCGCCGAGATTCAGGCGACTGCCGACACCAGAACTGACCTCGAAACGCGACTGCAAGAGATAGAGCGTCAGATCGAGCAGCGCGAGGAACGGCTCGAATCGCTCCAAGAGGACCGCGAGGCCGTCCAAGAGGACATCAAACAGCTCGAGACTCGCCTCGAGGAGAGCGACACATTCGAGGACACCGAACTGGTCGAGTACTATCAACAATTGAGTGACCTCGAATACGAACGTGGGAAACTCGAACAACAACTGTCGGAACTCGAATCGGAAATCGAGGACATAGAGGGACTCGATGACGAGAAACAGCGTTTGCAGGACCAGCGGAACGACCTCCGGGACGAGATCGAGGACCTTCGCTCACGGATCGACGACCTCGAACGGTCTGCCGTGGAGCAATTCAACGACCACATGGAAGACATTCTCGACCGTCTCGGGTACGAGAACATAGAGCGCGTGTGGATCGAGCGGAAAACGGACACCAGCGGCCGGGGTGAGACGAAGCTATTCGCCCTCCACGTCGTTCGAGAATCACACGACGGGGCCGTTTACGAAGACACGATCGACACGCTGTCTGAATCCGAACGCGAGGTAATCGGACTCGTGGTCGCGTTAGCCGGTTATCTGGTTCACGAGGTCCACGCGGACGTGCCGTTCATGCTGTTGGATTCACTCGAGGCAATCGACGCGAATCGGATAAACAAACTCCTCGAATACTTCGCGAGTTACGCGCCGTATCTCGTCGTCGCGCTTCTCCCCGAGGACGCCGAGGTAATCGATATCGAGCATACTCGCATCTCCGCGGACGCTCTCGGGACGCAATCCAGTTAGTTTAGCTCGAATTTCATTTACACTCTGCGGTGTAAAGTTTCGTAGGGTCTCTCGTACACCTCCGAGCAGGTACCCCCGCCGGCGGTCAGCGTCGGCAGAACCGCGACAGGTCGGCCGACTCCTGTTCCGTGACGATCCGAAGGCGCGTGAGGTCCGGTTCGGCCAGCGAGAAGCGATGCGTGACGTCCCACTCGGTGTCCGCGTCGCCGTCGTAAATCGTGAACTCCTCGCCGTGTCTGTCGACCGCGACGAGTTCCAGAATCACGTCGTCCCACTGCACGTCGGAGAACATGTCGAACTCGATGTAGGACGTGGTCGGGAAGTCCACGACGGTCGTGGCTTCCTCGAGGCCGAGGCGCATCCCGTCGTCCGCTCGAACCAACTGCACGTTGTCGTTGCTGTCGATTACGTAGTCCCCGTGGGAGAAGGGACGCGGGATGGACTCGCGGGCGAAGGGAAACCGGCCGAAATCGAGACAGTCTCCGGTGAGACACGACGCGGCCTCACAGACGCGGAGCTGTGCGATAGCGACGGCGAGCGGCGTCGGTTCCCCGGCCGACAGCGTCTCTTCCAGTCGCTGGACCGCTGCGAGGTAGCGGTCGGTCCCGCCGACGAACGCCCACCGGTCCTCCGTGAGTTCGGTGTGGAAGTCCTTCTCCTGCTGGAGCAGCGCCGACTCGCCCTGGAAGACGTCCAGGTAGTCCGCGCGTCCGGCACGCCAGGCTTCGAGGTGCGATTCGAGCGTCTGGGCGATGTTTCCGGGTCGTACCATGTCGAAGCGGGCCGCCAGATCGGCGAACGCGTTACACTCACACCGCAGCGACTTCTCCAGGATGTACTCGCGGTACTCCTCGGGGAACCCATCGCCGCCGCCGGTGAGCGAGAAGTCGAGCGAGTGGTCGCCCGTCGTCACGCTGATGTGCTCGTCCGACGTGATGTCGACGTCACCGGACTCGTCGGGGGTGACTCCCTTGATACTCGCGACCGCGCCGTGTGGGTTCCCGAAGTCGGTGGCGTGGTTGACCAGCGCGTCGTACAGGAGGTCGTTCGTGTACACGAGCGGACCGTAGGTGAACGAGGTGCTGGCCCAGTCGTCGTCTGCACTGGTGAGCGTCCCGACGAGGATACGGCCGTCGTCCGTCGGAGGACACGTCGTCCGCGGTTCGTTTTCGTAGTACGAGCGCGCCGGCCCGGCGAGGACCGCGTCCGTGTCGATGTCCTCGTCGTCCGTGTCATCGACGACCGGTCTGTCGACGAGCACGCCGTCCACCTCGCCCGCCTCGTCCTCCCAGGTGGTCGTTTCGATGGTGCCGAGTCGTTCGCGCTCGCCGTCGTCGTTCCGAAAGAGGTGAGCCGCTCCGGACAGGACGAACTGGTCGTCGCGATCGGTGAACGAGAGCACCGCGTCGGCCTCGATCAGCGTCTCCGGATAGGTGAGGTCGCCCTCGATTCCGATGTCGCTCCCGTCGACGGAGACGGTGAAGTCGATGGGAATCTCGATGGTATCCGACGGCGTGTCGAAGGTGAGCGTCCCGTCGAGCCTGAAGCCGTCTTCGCGGGCCGTCGCTTCCAGCGAACCGCCGACGGCCATCCGCGAGTTGCCCTCGCCGATGCCGCCGGTGACGGTGAACTCGCCGTCGGGGGGCTGGAAGCCGTCCGGCCCGATGAGCGTGTCGGCGGGAATCCCGAGGTCCCCCACGAGCGTATTGGGGTCGCCCGTCTGTGGCGGGCTGATGTCGACGGTCACGGTCCCGTCCGGCGCGGACTCCGACAGCGACAGGTCGACGGTCGCCCGGAGCTCCTCCCCGGTACTGTCCGCGTCGATCAGCAACAGGTCGCCAACCGCGTCGAGCGTCTGCGCGCCCGGGTCGTCGATTCCGAGGTCCTCGGCGCTGGGGAAATTCACCTCGGCGACGGACTTGTGCGGGTCCGCGGGTGCGCCGGGTTCGACGGTTACGTCTCCCGCCTCGACGATGCGGTTGTCCTCGCAGTCCTCTTCGCAGGCGTTCTCCATCTTTGCGGCCGGGACCGGGTCGGTGAAGCACTCGTCGTAGGCGACGTACACCGAAATCGTGTCCGTCTCGACCCCGTCCGCGATGGGCGGGAGGTCGACCGTCCGGTGTTGCTCGTCGGCGACGCTGAGCAGGCGGCCACAGCGGTCCAGGGCCAGTCCCTCGGACACCGTGACTTCGAGCACCTCTTGCTCGCTCTCCTCGTCGGTCGTTCGCGTCGTCGTCACGTCGAGGCCACAGACGACGCCCCAGTCGGTGACGTGCCGCGAGAGCGCGCGCTGGATACCGGAGTGATACGCCTGTTCGGCCGCCATATCGCGGACGGTGAGCAACTTCCCGTAGAAGTAGTTGTTCTTCTCGAAGCGGTGCACCCCGGTCGTGTCGTTGGGTTGGTGAGACATTGTTACGATAGTTCCGTGTCCGTCCCGAGACGGGAGCGAACGCCCAGTTGGCCCGCCCGCTCGCGCGTGTCGAGGACCGACTCGCGACCGAGCGCGCTCTCGCCGACGGCGAGGCGCTGGTCGGGCAGGACGCTGTTGACGCCGAGATAGGAGTGGCCGCCCAGGACGACGGACGACTCCAGTTCGACGGCGCGGCCCACGGCGTGTGCCGGTCGGTGTTCGTCTACGAGTCGCTGGACGGTGTCGAACTGCTCGTCGGTGAGGAACGGCCGGACGAACACGAAGAAACACTGCGGGCAGTCGAGCAGCCGCTCGTACGCCGCTCGGGACGGCCCCGTCGCGCAGTCCAGGTCGCTGTACTCCAGCATGAACACGTCGCTCTCGATGCGCCGACGGAGGGCGTCGGCCTCCTCGGTCGGGAGGCCCGCGGCCTCGCGCTCGTCGACCGCGGCCAGCTGTCGACGCCGCCGTTCCACCCATGCCCGTGACGGGTCGGCGACGCCGTCGAGATATATGCCCAGCAACGCGAGCAGTCCGTTCGGCGTCCCGCGGGCCGTGAACAGCTCCGGGGCCGCCGACAGGAGCGCGCGCCGGGCGGACTCGGGCCACGTCTCGTCCGGGTCCAGCGCCAGCCACTCCTCCAGCCAGTCGAGGAACGCCGGCGGGACGCCGTCCGGGTCCAGATACCGCGTGCTGTGGGCCAGTTCCTCCTCGACGCCGACGAACGTGCTCTCGAAGACCGAGAGGAACCGTTCGAGGAACGCGCGGCTCTCCGGGTCCTCCTCGTAGATGCCGGGCAGGTAGCGGAGGTACGACTCGCGGGGGAAGTACGCCCGGAGCGTGTGCAGGGTGGGCGAGGCGAAGCGGTCGCCCTGCAGTTCGACCCGGAGGTGCAGGTAGCGGCCGACGGCGTCGGTCAGCAGCGCGTCGTGTGGGTTCGCCGGGTCGACCTCGGACCAGTCGCCCGCCCGGACCGGCCGCTCGTCGTCGGCAGCCGCGTACCGCAGTCGGACCTGCGTGGCCGGCGCGTTCGAGAACCCCATCGTGACGCGGTGCCACTCCGTCTCCGCCACGCCGGAGTCGAAGGTCCGCTCCAGCCACGCCGCGTGGTCACCCGTGCGCTCGTGCCGGGCGTACTCCGGTCTGGCTTCGACCCGGAGGACCGCGCCGCCGCCCGCAACGACGGCGTAGAGGGCACCGGCGTGGTGGAGGCGGTCGAGGTCGCGGGTCACGCTCGCGACCGCCTCCCGCGCGCCTCCGGTGACGCGGAACGCCGTCACCTCGCCCGTGGCTGTGCCGCGACGGCCGACCAGCAGTTCGTCGGCCGCGCCGGCCGCGAGGCAACTGGCTCCCGTCGGAACGGGCGCGTCCGAGGGGGACGGCGCGGCGCTCGGCGAGTCCGGGTCCAGCGTCGCCATCGCCACGCGGCGAATCACGGGACCGTCTCCCGTCCGGTCGAGGAGCGCGCCCGTCCCGGCGGCGTCGACGGCGACGTCTATCGGGTCCGCGAGACCGTCGAGGAGCGTCGGGAGCGTCCCGTCCGGACGGACGAGGGCGAGGCGACCGCCGGCCTGCGTCGCGAGCAGACACAGCGTCCGGTCGGCGTCGTCGGTCAGCGCGACCGGCGTCTCCGCGGGGACTCCCGTCGTCCACCGCTGTTGTTCGACGAACTTCGCGACGGCCGTCACGTACCCGTCGCCGCCCGCTCGCACGCCGGCGACATAGACGGTCTCTGCAGTTACCGAGAGCGCCCGGGCGCGCCCGTCGGCCGGTCCGGCGGACTCGCAGCCGAGCGTGACGAACCGACTCGCGTCGGATTCGTACCGCTCGACGACGCCCGACTCCCGGAGCAGGTACAGCGTCTCGCAGTCGTCCACGTCGACGTCGACGACCGGGTCCTCGACCGGGTCGTCCTCGACCAACGCGCGCGGGTCGACGTACGCCGGTAACCGTTCCCGTCGCAGTCTGACCGCGTCCCCGTCCGTGACGGCGTTGTCCAGTGCCCACTCCGCCCACTCTGACGCCGTTTCGGACCCCAGGAACGCGAAGTCGCTCATCGCCCCACCCCCCCGCAGTCGCGGCCCCCGCTTCGGACCTCGACGGTGTGGTCCGTCGGGGCGACGAGCGCGGTGTCGGGAATCTCGACGGCCTCGGCGGTGACGGTCGCGTCGCCGTCGTGGGTCACGTCCACGTCGACAACGCAGTCGACACCGTCCACGTCGCCGACGACCTCGTACAGTTCGGAGTCGTAGACCGGCCGGCCGAACGGCCAGCCGTCGCCGCCGAATCCGCGGAGCGGCGAGAGGAACTCGTCGAGCGCCTCGACGACGGCCGCTCGTCGGTTGTCGGCGACCGTCCCGGGACGGAGTTCGACAGTCGCGTGGACGCCGATTCCGACGTACGTCGGCGGCATTGCCGTCACGCGGTCGGTCACGAGTCGGTGGCGCTCCAGGTGGCACTGGACCGCGTCGAGGAAGCCCTCGCTCGGGGTCGGCCGGTCGACCGCCGGGGGGCTGTAGGGGACCACGACGACCCGGACCGCGTCGTGGTCGACGCAGGCCGCCGGCCCGTCGCCGTCCGTGACCACGGCGGCCGCGCGGCCGAAGCGGAGTCCCGGCGTGTGAAGCGCGACGTACTCGCAGTCCTCGGCGGTCGCCGCCCGGTACGGGACTCGGAGGTCGCGACGGAGGCGAGTCAGCGCGTCGTCAACGGATTCCGCGGCGCGGCCGCCGGTCCCCGCGGTCACTCCCGCGACCGCCGCGTCGCGGACCGCCGGGGCGGCCGCCCAGTCCGGGGCCGAGTCTGTCGCGTCGGGACGCGCGAACCACCAGTCGCTCGCCGCGGAGACGTTCCCGCCCGGACCGCCGCCGACGGTGTAGCTCGCCGCTTCGACGACCTGATCGGCGGCCGGGACGGTCCCGCGGACATTGTCGCCGAACTGCACCGTCCCGGCCGCTTCGTCGAGGACGTACACCTGCGCGTCCGGGCCGGCGGCGTCGAAGTCGTCGACCTCGTCCCATCGCTCGCCGCCGACGCGCAGGTCCGCCGCCAGGACCGGCGCGTGCTCGAACGCGAAGCGCTGGTGCGGGCGGGCGGTCGTCCGCTCGCCGCCGTCGGGTCGCGTCAGGCGTTCGGACCCCATCTCGGCGCGATGCGTGACCGACAGGACGTTCGTCCGGACCCGGTTGAGTCGGGGCGGAATCTCGTAGCCGGGCGTGACGAGACGGGCCCGGACCCACGCGTATCCCGGCCCGCTCTCCAGGACGCCGGGAGCGTGCCGGTCGACCCCCTGCCAGCGGTCCAGGCCGGGGTGTTCGAGCGTCACGACGCCGCCGTCGTAGAGCGCCTCGGTGGTGTCCGAGACCGCGAACGGCTCCCACGCGCTCGCCCGCTCCCAGTTCCGGTACTCGGTGCAGTACTCCCAGGCGATTGCGACCGACGGCTCGAACGTCCCCGCCTCGTCCCCGTGGACGGCCCGCGGCGGGAGCGACGCGTCGTGATAGTCGACGGTCAGCGCGAGCGGCGCCCGCGAGCGGTCGAAGGGGTCCGCGTCGAACCCGAGGTAGAGCGCGCTGCCGGCCGTCGCTCGCTCGCCGAAGGCGTGGAAGGACGTCTCGTCGGAGTTGGCCGCGGGCGTGTGGTCCGTCCGTCCCGCCGGCGTCTCGGTCAGGACCTTCGCGACCGACGCGCTCGTGAGCGGGGTCGCCCGGTCGGTTCGAAACAGCCGCTCGGTGTCACCGTCGTCCGCGACCAGTCGCGCGCCCTCGGCGACGGTCGCGCCGGCGACGGTTTCGGACGGCTCCACGTGGACTGACGCCGTCGCGGACACCGGGTCGGCGAGGTCGCCGAGGAACTGGACGTACTTCCGGCGGTGCCTGTCCTCGACCTGGTCGAGCTGGTAGCGGTACGTCTCCGAGAGCCACGTCAGCAGTTCGAGGACGGTGACGCCGGGGTCGTGGGCGTTGTGGTCGGTCCAGTCCCCGTCGTAGACCGGAATCCGCTTGCGCACGTCTTCGAGGAGTTCCGCGTAGGTGCGGTCGTCGAGGGTCGGCACGTCGACGCCCATCTAGGTCCCTCCGACGACGTCCAGGTCGTGGACGCCGCTGTGGACGAGCACGTCGGGATTCACGTCTGGCGCGTCCTGTCCCGGCCGAATCGTCCTGGTCGCGTCCGGCGTCTCGAACGTCAGCCTGATTCCTTCGACGTGGTCCACGTCGGCGACAGCCTCCAGGACGCCGTAGCAGTCCGAGATGCAGGGGAGTTCCCCGAACGGCCAGCCCTCGCCGTCCCCGCCGCCGGAGAGCGGGTGGAGGTACTCGGACAGCGCCGTCGCCGCCGTCGTCTCCAGTTCGGAGAGGCTGTCCGTCGGGCCGGCGACGAGCGTCGCGTCGACCGTCACCGCCACGTACGTGGGCCCCCGAACGAGGAGGCGCTCGTCGCCGAGGTCGCCGAGCAGCGCGGCGGGGGCGTGCGTCGAGAGGCCCTCGGTCACCTGCGCTCTGAGCGACGCCGAGGGGACCGGCTTCCGGCGCTCGGAGCGCGGGACGACGAGGACCGTCACCCAGCCGGGCCGGTACCGCCCCCGCGGGTCGAGGCCCGGGAGGCAGCGGGCCCGGGCGAGCTTTCGGGCGCTCGCTCGCGCGAGACGCTCGAAATCCGCCGGCGCGACGGCCCGGTTTCGGTCCCGGAGCGCCCGCGGAGCGCGCTCCAGCACCGCCGCCGTCGTCTCGGCGTCCGCGGCCCCGTCGCCGGCGACGTGGTTAGTCACGCCGTCGACGAACGCGAGCGACCCGTCGAATTCCTCGACCGCGCCCGCGGGGACGTTCCCGGCCTCGCCGCCGCCGGTCTCGTAGGAGAGTCGGACGTTGTCGCGGCCGCGGGTCGGTATCGCGCCGCGGACGCCGTCGCCGAACGTGACGGTCCCGTCCACGGCGTCGAGCGCGTAGTGGCGGTCAGTCGGCCCCGAGGCGAGGAAGTCATCGACGGCCGTCCACCGGACCCAGAACGCGTTCGGGTCCGCCGCGTCGCCCGCGACTTCGACGGCCACGTCGGAGTCGGCGGCCAGCGCGTCCCGTTCGCCGGCCGACAGCGTGGCGGCCTCGTCGACCCAGAGGGCGGGGTCCCGAACCGGCGGCGAGGCGACGGCGAACGTCTGGTCTGCGGTCCCGTCGCTCGACCCGAGGCGCTCGTCGGTCACGGTGCGGACGTTGGCCGCGAGGCCGGTGTTGTGCACGACCAGGTCGGTCGTCGGAAGCGCCATCGCGGCTTCGCTCCCCGGTGGCGTCGTCGGGAAGCGGTCGCCGCAGGCGTCGGACTCGGACCGGCCGGCGTCGGTGTCGAGGCGCGGTCGGTAGGGAGCCGCGACGAACCGGTCGGCGGTGACGCGGGCGCGGAGCCAGTGGCGGGTCGCGCCGAAGCGGTCGAGCGGGACCGTCTCGGACGGGAGCGAGAACCGAACCACGCCCCGCTCGGTCAGCCCGCCGGTGTCGTCGCGGACCGAGACCCGCTCCCAGCCCGCGTCCGTGTAGGCCTCCCAGCGGACGCGCGGGCCGAATTCGCCCGGATACTCCACGTCGGCGAACGCCACGAACACCTGGAGGGGGCCGCCGTCGAGCGGCCCGTCGAACCCCAGGTACATGGCCTGCTCCTCGTCTGGGAGCGGGGCGAACGGACGGACCCGCTCTGAGACGTCGAGCGCCGACGTCGCGAGGTTGGTGTCCGCGAGCACGGTCTGTGGGGGTTCCGCGACCAGTCCGGGCGGAATCGGGTCACCGCCGTCGCCGCCAGTGTCGTCGCCGCTCCCGCCGTTGTGACCGTTCCCGTTGCCGTTCCCCTCGGCGGGCGCGGCCTGGTAGCCGACCGTGAGCCGCGTGAGCCGCGGCGCGGTGACCTCGTCGAGGCGCTGCCAGACTTCGTCGCGGGTCCCCCGGTCGTCGACCTCGATCTCCCCGTAGTTCGCGACGAGGCGCGCCCGGATCCAGTGGCCCTCGTGGCCGGCGACACCCGTCGGTTCGAGGTCGGAGGGGACGGTGAACGAGACGGACGCGGTCCCCGACGTGGCGAATATCGTCTCCAGGTCGGTGCCCTCCACGTCCAGGAACTCCCAGGCCGACCCGTTCCAGTACTCCCAGGAGACCGGCGGCGGGTCCCGCTCGAACGTAATCGTCTCCGACTGGTGAAAGGCGACGGTCACGCGCTGGTCGGCCTTCGTGAACGCCTCGGCCGAGCCGACGTAGAACGCGTCCTGCACGCGGGGGAAGGTCCCGAACGGCCGCGCCACCTCGCCGTTGGACTGGGTCGGGACCTGGAGCGGCACGTCGTTGGCAAGCAGGTCGTCGGGCTCGAACCCCGCGGGCTCGCTCGCGGCGAGGCTCGCGGCCATCGCGCTCCGGAACGAGAACTCGGTCCCGTCTTCGCCCTCCACGACGGCGTCATCGACCTCCGAGTCCGGGCGGAGGCGACCCGCCGCCAGGACGACGTCCCGAATCTCGGTCTCGGCGAACCGATGCGCGAGTCCGGGGTCGGCGTCGTCCGGGACCGCCGCCCGGAGCCAGTTGCTCTCCGTGCCGGCCACCTCGGTCGCGACGAACGGCTCCGGAATCGAGAACTGGAGCGTCACGTGTGACAGCGCCGTTGCCGTCTCTGGCGGGTAGTCGCCGTAGTGGCGCTGGACGAGGCGGTCGAGGTCCGCGTACATCTCCACCACGTCGGGCCGACGCCGCGGGTCCACGTACGAGGGCGTCGGGTCCGGGTCGTCCCGGGTCAGCAGGGTCGAGACGAGCCACCGGTCGACTGCCCCGTCGTCGTCGTCCGTCGAGAGCTCGAAGCCGTAGCCGTCGAGGATTCGCTCGACGTCGGTGCGGTCGATGGGGTCTCGGGACTCGACCGCCGCCACGTCGGGGTCGATGTCGCGCCAGTCGTCCCCGTCCCCGACCTCCCCGTAGTACGCCCAGTCGAGCGCGGCCAGCGTCTCGGCGTCGGCCGTCGACCGCAGCCGTACCTGAACCGTCGTGTCACCGTCGAGCGTCAGGAGGTCGGCGTGGCCGAGGTAGAGTCGGTGGCCCTGCGCGTTCTCCCCGCCGAACAGCGTCTGGTCGTCACCGCCCGCGATGGCCGCGTCGTGCCGGCCCACGTGGTCGAGGCGGGGGTCGACGCTCAGCAGTCGGTCGAACGGGGCGGGCGTGGCCTCGAACCCCTCGGTCAGCTCGAACGCGAGTTCCGGGCGCGCCTCCGCGGCCGGGGCCGTCGCGCGGGTCCCGGCCGGGAGCGTGACCGTGCCGCCGGCGCCGTCCGAGACGGCGACCGTGAGCGGGAGTTCGGCCGGCTGAGGCGGCAGTCGGTCAAATCCGAGCGCGTCGACGAACGCCGCCCGGTGTTTCGTCGGCACCTGGTCGAGCCGCTCGACGACGCCGGAGGCGAGGTCGGCGAACAGGTCGAGCAGCGCGGTCCCGGGACCGCCTGCCTCCGGGTCCCAGTCCTCGCCGGTGTAGTACGGGGCGCGAGCGGCGGCGGCGGCTCGAATCGCCTCCCGGTCACGACCGTCGACCGGCGGAGCGTCGCCAGTGCCGTTTTCCCTCCCGTCACCGCCCATCGCGGCCCTCCGTCAGGTAGAACGGGTAGACGAGATTCGCGTCCGTATTGGTGCTGCGGACCCGGTAGTCGACGGAGACGCGGAGCGCCCCGTCCTCGTCGGGGGCGTCGAGCGTCTCGACCGACAGGACCTCGATTCGCGGCTCCCACTCGACGAGCGCGTCGCGGACGTCGTCCTCGACGAGCGTCCGCGTCGTCGTGTTGACGCTGTCGAAGACGCGCTCGTGGATGCCACAGCCGAACTGAGGGCGCATGACGCGCTCGCCCGGCGCGGTCCCGAGGATTATCCTGATCGCCTGTTCGATGTCCGTGGTTCCGGCGGCGCTGTCGACTCGCCCGTCCCCGTCGGTCGTCACGGGGAAGCCAAGGCCGCGGCCCAGGAACTCGTCGGCATCCATCGAATCACCCGATGAGCACCGTTGGACAGCCCATCGCGATGGCGTTCGGGCCGCCCGCGGCCTCCGTTATCGTGTCGCCCTGTCTCGCCGCCGGAAACCCGTCGATAAAGACGCTCGTGCTCCCGACTGCGGCAATCCCGCCGCCGTGTGGTTGCGGCGTCGACAGCGGACACGTGTGAACGTCCGCGACCGCTCGCCAGGCGGGCAGTCCGCCGATGAGTACCGTCGAACTCCCCGCCCCTGTCAGGGGCGAACCATGGCTAGTAAGGTCTCCGACGCGTGCAGCTTGTGGCATGTTATGATGTCTCCTTAATGTTAGTTTATTTTCACTAGCGACCCCTTAAGTGTTAGCATACCTGACGTTTCTATCGAGATACCGCCCTCCCCCGACAGCTCGATGTTCGGGGCGTCGATAGAGAGGGTGCCGCTCCCGGACAGCGTCACCGACCCGCTGTTCAGATCGAACGTCAGGCCGTTCTCACCGCTCTCGTCGGTGATAGAGATGGACCCGCTCCCGGAGTCGTCGGAGAGGTCGACTACTGACCCGCCCGCCGTTTCGATGGTGACACCGCCGCCGCTGTCGGCGTCGTCGAAGGTGACCGAGTGGCCCGACCGGGACCGGATGGTTCGGATGTCGTTGTTCCCGTTGGCGTTGTCCTCGGGCGGTTCGCGCTGTCCGTTCCAGAGGCCACCGAGGACGTAGGGGTGTTCGAGGTCGCCGTTCTCGAAGGCCACCAGCACCTCGTCGCCCTCCTCGGGCAGGAAGAACTCGCCCCGGTCCGGCCCCGCCATCGGGGCCGCGATGCGCGCCCAGTAGCTCTCCTCGGGCGCGCCGGCCCACGGGTACGTCAGTTTCACGCGCCCGAGGCCCTTCGGGTCCTGGTTGTCCGTCACCAGCGCCATCATCACGCCGGGGAACTCACCCCGGGTCTGCCCGTCGGTCTCGGGCCCCGGCCCGGCGCTCATAGCTCCCTCCGCTTGACCGAGAAGGAGGTCCGGTAGCCGGAGTCGCCGAAGCGGTGCGTCGCCGACTCGACGTAGTACACGGTCGAGAACTGCTCCGTGAGCCCGTCGAGTCGGAGCCGTATGCCCGGTCGAATCTCCGGCAGGCCGATGCACTCGCCCTTGCCCGAGACGGTGCCGTCGAGGCGGTTCGCGAGGGCGGCCTCGGCCCGCGCGGTCGCCTCGGCGGTCGTCCGGACCGGGAGTCGAAGCGTCTCCGTCGTCGGCTCGCCGCCGCCGGCGCTGGCCCCCGCAACGGCGTCGCGCGTCGCCGTGCCGATGATCTCCTCGCCGCGCTCCGCACTCCAGTTGCGTACCTCGACCCGGTCGACCTGACCGGCCTCGTTGACCTCCGGCGAGAACGAGTCCAGCGAAGAGCCGTACTCGAGGGTGAGTTCCGCGGGGCCGTCGTACCGGGGCGGCCGGAAGTACAGGTCGCCCTCCCAGGCGTACAGTTCGTACGCGTAGGCCTCTCCCAGTTTCAGGAGGAAGGCGAGGTCGTGGTCCGAGTCGGCCTGTTTGATCTGGGCCGGTTCGACGCCGGCCTCGACGGTCTCGACGCTCCCGAAGTCGTACCCGCGCTCGGTCACCACGCGCTCGACGACCTCGTGGGGCGCGGTGTCGGTCCAGGTGTGCGTCCACGCCTCGCGACCGCCGGTCGGCTCCGGCGGTTCCGTCATCGCGTGCAGCAGGCCGAAGCCGTCGACCGTGACCGTCGGCGCGCCGCCCGACGGAAAACTCGGTCGCACGGCCGTGATACGCCCCTCGTGGAGGAGCGGGCCCTCGGTGTCGCCGTAGCCCATCTCGACGCGGACCGACTGGTCGGGCGCGAACAGGTCCCAGTCAAGCCCCTCGAACTGCCCGCGCTCGGCGTCGTAGGGGTAGTTCAGCGTGAACGAGAACTTGGTCGCCTTGTCGAGCGCCAGGTCGACGCTCACGTCGGAGACGACGCCGTCCGTCTCCGAGAAGGGCGTGCCGCCGACCGTCACGGTGAACTGCGGGACGTAGAAGTCCTCGTACCGGTCCTGGAGCGTCCGGAACGTCGCCGCGCCGCTCTGGGCCCCGCTCATGAGTCGATGGACGGGACGACGAGTTCGGTTCCGGCGGCGACGGACCGCGGATCAGTGATGTCGTTGGCGTCGGCGATGCGCCGCCACTCGCCCGGGTCGCCGTACTCCGCGGCCGCGATGGCCCACAGCGACTGGTCGCCGGTGACCCGCCGGAACTTCGTGCGGTCGGCCGAACTCCGCGGCTCCGACTCCAGTTGCTTCGTGACCGTCTCGTAGCGCTTCAACGAGAGGCTCACCGTGGCCCGGACCGGCCGCCCGTCCGGCATGAACAGCGTGAACTCCTTCTTCAGGCTCTCGACGATGGCGGTAAAGGACAGGTCGCCCCAGACGAACTTGCAGATGGGCGGGGCGTGGCGCTCGCCGTCGACGCTCACCAGTCGGTCCAGTTCCTCGATGTGGTCGCCGACGTCGTCCCCGCTCTCGTAGGTGTCCACCAGCAGGTCCATCGACAGCGACTCGGCGTCGCCGCTGACGAACTGGCTCACCGGCGTGTCCATCCCCGGGAGCGCCACCTCGCCGTACTCGACGGACTTGTCGACGCTGTACTGCGTCGGATTGAACAGCACCTCGATGCTGTCTATCTCGTTCATGTCCCGGTCGAGCAACAGGATGGTGGCCGGCTCGTACTCCGCGCCGGCCATCTACAGGCCCCTCCGCTCGCCCTCGACGCGCTCGTGGCGGGCGAGTTCGTCTGACAGTCGCTCGACGAACCGGTCGAGCGTGGGCCGGTCGACCGCGTCCAGAGACAACGGCGGAGGCGCTCCGGACCCGGCGTCCTCGATCCGCTCGGGGGCCGACGAGTCGCTCGCGATAGCGCTGGCTCCGGGCCCCTCGCGTTCCTCGGCCGACCCACGTCTGTCGGGCCGACGCCTCGCTCGTCCGTCGTGACCTCGTTCGCCCCGCTGGCGAGACTGCGAATCCGGACCGGAGCCGGCGTCGCCGTCCGACCCAGCGTCGGCGGCGGGCGGACGGTTGGCGACCACGAGGTCCGGCCCGGCGGACGGAGGCGCGGTCGAGTCTCCCGTCGTGCTTCCGGATTGCGTGGCCGTCGACGCGGGCGGACTCGACTCCGCCACGCCTTCCGACGACCGTGCGCCACCGTCATCGCCTCCCCTCCCCGCAGCGTCTATCACCGTCCAGGGCTCCGAGTCGCCGCGGCCCGGTGAGGGTGTCGGATCTACCGCGTCGCCAGAGTCGGGGACCGGACTGAGCGACGAGTCCGGAGTGGTCACCGAATCGGCGTCGCCGCCGGCCGAGGAACGGTCACGGTTCCGTTCGGTCGTCACCTCCCGGAGCACGGTCTGAGTCGGCCCGAGCGGCTCTGCCCGCCGCCCGTCACCGGCGTCCGCATCGTCGGTCGGCCCTCTCTCACCGTCGTCGTCCTCCGACGACCGCTGAATCAGTTCTCGGACCGTGAGCGACCCGGTCTTCGTCTCCGTTGCGTCCGCGCCTGCTTCGCCCGTATCGTCGCCCAGTCCGGGACTGTCGGCCGCTTCGACGACCGTCTCCCGCGTCTGTCGCTCGCGGATATGCTGAATCACCAGCGACTGCAGCGTCAGATACGCCAGGCCCGGCCCCGGTCGGCCCGTGTTCGCTGGCCGCCCCCGCTGGAGCACTCCGGCGAACGGGCGGAGCACTCCGATGTCTGTCCTGCCTGTCGTGGCCTCACCTCTCGAGAGGCGCGCGATGCGACGACCGGTCGGTTCGATACGTGGTACCCTCGTATTATCGTTTGTGTCTGGCACGAAGCTTTCCCCTTCGACCGCACCGATCTCGCATCTCGGCGGCCGTGGTATGGTAGCACCTCACGCGCACCACTAATAATAGTTGCTGAATTTATAAAAGTATACTTTAGTTTCCCGCCAGGTGAACACTACTCGAAGCCGTCATTACAGGGAGACCGCTCCGATAGAAGGGGATACACCACCGTGACCTGGCCTCTCCTACTCGTGTCGCATCAGTTCGAAAACGCGTGTTTCATCACCGACGGTTCGGAAGGAACCGATCTCCGATCCGGGACAGCGTTACGAACAACTCGTGGCGTTTTTGATCGTCGATGTTCCGCTTTCGTTCGTAGGCCAAGAGGATCGCGTCGATGACCTGTTGCTGATTTTGGTACGGCCGATTATCGATGATCGCGTCGATGACGAACTTTCGCTCGCCCTGCGTGATGGGACTGAGCACGGCTTTGATAGTGTCTCTGTCTGCCGTGTTCACGTCGAAGGTGACGACGTCGGGCCGGACGTTTTTCATCCCTATTCCGCCGGGCACTTTCTCCTCGGTCTTCTCCAGGCCCGAGCGTCCGGCTTCGAGGCTGATGACCGTCCCAACGACATCGATAGTCCTGGGACGGAACGCTTCCGGAACTGCTGTGTCGTCAGTCGGATAGTGCGGAGTAACGTCCATGTGGAGGAGAACCGGCTTGTTCGCCTCTTTCTTCGCTAGGTACGCTTTTGCCAGCGCGTTCTCGTAGCTCTTGTACGTCGAGAGGTTGAGCGAGGAGTGCATCGGAACCAGATTCCCCGCTTCGTACGGACCGTAGAATCGGTCACCAATGAGGTGCCCCTGTTGGTCACCGGAAAGGTAGCCGGGGAGATCCACTCGCGTGTTCGAATCTCGACTACCTGATGGTTTCACACCCTCTACGTGACCTTTCGGGCCGACCGCTCGACCGGGCTTTCCTAGCTCGGTGGGGTAAGACGGCCTCGAAATCGTCACTCGCTCTTCGAGTTTCGCCTGTAGCCACTGCTGGAGGGCATCTCCGGTCAACTGCTCTGGATCCGAGAATCGGAACACCTGGAGGTTCTGATTCACTTTGAGCGTGTGCCCGCCCTCGGTCGTCTCGTAAACGAAGTTCCCATCGGCTTCCGTGGGGGACTGTTCCTCCTGTTCTGCTTCTTGTCCGACGCCGATTGCCCGCAACACCGACTGCACGGCGTTGACAGCCTTGTCGATCAGCCAGCCCATCGCCCGGTCGACGACGCCGCGAACCTTCTCGACGATGCCTTTGATCTTCTCGCCGATGTTCCCGAGGCCGAACTGGTTGGCGAGGAACCCGATGGCGACGGGAATCGCGTTCGCCAGGCCCTGTTCGAGCTTCGCCGCGCCGGCCGCGAGTTCCCCGCGGGCCACGCTTGCGATGGTGGAGACGTAGTCGTTGACGATGCGGAGGATGTCGACCGCGTACTCGCCGGCCGACTTGACGGCGCTGATGAACGCCGAGAAGCCGTTGATAACGGCCATGACGCCGGTCGGGTCGAGAAGGCTCAGCAGCCAGCGGGTCGCGCGGTTGATGACCCGCTCCATGACCCACTCCCGCGCTTTCGCGAGCACCATGTCCCAGAGGCCGGTGATCTGGCCCTGGATGTACTCCCAGATCGCGCCGACGCCTCGCTCTCGAACGTCCGCCACGAAGTTCCAGATGCCGGTCAGCCTGTCGATGGCCCCACGGATGCGGTCGACGTTCTCCTGGCCGATGCGCTCGGCCAGTTTCGACCAGATGCGGTCCATCGTGACGCCGAGCACTTCCAGGACGAACTCCAGGACGGACCCGAGCGAGAAATCTGCGGGCGGCTCGACGCCCGCCTCCCGGAGCCCGCGGAAGAGCCAGTCCACGAGCCCCCGCCCGAGGTAGGTGAGGATGTTCGCGAAGAAGTTCTGGAACCCGAGTTTGACCGCGCCGAGCATGTTCAGGAGGAATCCCACGGGGTCCTGTTTGATCGCCGTGATCGCCTGCATCGCGTTGCTGATGATGCTCCCGACGAGTTCGGTCGGGAAGTTCATGAGTTGGAGGACGACGCCGAACAGTTCCCGGAGGACGACGCCGACGAAGGAGACCAGCCGCGACACCGGCTCGCGGAATTTAGCGACGACGCGCTGGAAGGTGGCGACGGGCTCTATCAGCGCTTCGATGGTGAGGCTCTCCCAGATGCCCCTGAACAGTCCGACGACGAACTCCCAGGTGATTCCCAACTGCGTCATCGCTTCCTGAATGCGGGCCCCGGCCTGCGCGACCGCACCCGTCTCGGCCAGCTTCTGATAGAGAGCGTCGCCGCCGGGGAGGAGCGTGATGAAGCCGCGCATGATGGTCTCCGGCGTCCGTGGTACCTTTTCGCCCGTGAAGGGGTTGCGCCCGAGGACGACCGTCAGGAGTTCGAATCCCGGCAGATTGTCGGTGACGTAGGTCTGTAAGGCGCTCACCAGGGCGTCCTTGACGAGTTCGAGGACCTTGCCGGCCACCGTCGTGGCGAAGGTCCAGACGCGCTGGAGGAAGCCGCCCACGTTTCTGACGAACGACCTGACGTTCTCCCACAGGCTCGCCAGGTTCGCCGGGGAAATCGTCTCCCACAACTGCTGGACGAGGGTCTGCAGTTGGCCGAGCAGTTCCGTGAACGTTTCTATCTGCGTGGCGATCCAGTCGGCCGCCTCGGTCACGACGCCCTCCTCTCGCATCTTCTTGAGGTGCTGTTCCTTCCCGATGAGGCGCAGGAAGTCTTCGAGTATCTCGGTTGGCGTCGCGTCCACGTCCTCGCCCCGGAGCGGGTCGCGGCCCAGGACCTTCGTGAACAGCGACCAGACCCCGCTGGAGTCCAGCAGGTCTTCGAGTTGCTCCGTGACGGCCTCCTCGACGAATTCGACGACGCGGTGGACGAGCGAGCCGGCGAACGCCTTCACGTCCTCCCAGAGCGGGTCGAAGTGCCGTTCGAGGACGTCCACGGCCCCCTCGCCGATACCCAGTATCGTCCCCGCGATGCTGATGTCGTCCCAGGCCGCCTCGAGGGTCTGTTTGATGCGCGCGATACTGAGGTTCAGTCGCTTCAGTTCGCCGGTCACCCACTGGAAGGCGTCCTGCAGGATTTCGAGTTCCCGCAGTTTGTCGAAGATGGCCGCTCCGAACGGGACGAGCGAGAGCAGTCCTTCGACCAGGTTGGTCGGGGTCGGGTCGACCGTCTCGCCCAGGAGCGGGTTGTAGCCGATGAGGACGGTGAACAGGGTCCAGCCGGGGATGTACCGCGCCCAGTCGTTCAGCTTCCGCAGCGCCGCGTCCGGGAGCAGCCGCTGTACGTCCGCCGCCGGCGTCGAGACCTGTTCGTGCCCGTCCGACGCCGCGCCCTGCTGGACGACGTGGGTCGCCTCGTGGGCCATCAGTTCGAGGTCGTGTGCCGACTCCCCGTCGCCGAGGAAGATGTGGTTGTCGCGGGCGAGCGCACGCGCCCCGAGTCCGTCCGCGGCCCGCGCCGCGTCCCGCCCGTCGTGGACGCGCACGCCGCCGAGGCTCGTCCCGAGCGCGGGTTCGATGCGGTTCCGCACGGTCCGCGGGACGGAACGGCCGGAACCGGGGCTCCGGATGGTCGACGCGATTGCCGACGCCCGCGGTGGCCCATCGCCCCCGGTGGCGCCCGTCTGTGGACCGAGCGAAGCCGAGTCGGTCGCGACTTTCGTGCGAACGGGGTCGGTTCCGGGCTCGTCGGAGACGGCGGGTGCGGCGCGGCCAGTCGTCACCGCCGCGGCGACGGCGTCGGCCTCGCGCTCGTACTCGTCGTTCGGTCGGCCGACGGTGAGCTTCGGCTGGACGCCGTGTGCCTTCGCCCTCGCGACCCGCTCGCCAGCGCTTCGCTGGCCGCTCGCCGCGGAACTGCCCCCTTCCCCCGCCGCGGGACTGCGCTGTCCCTCGCCCGTCGGTCCGGGCCCCCGCCGAGCGGGTCGCTTCGGCGTCTCGACGCGGTTCTCGGACCGCTCGTCGTGCTGTGAGTCCCGCTCCCTCGCGGACGCTTCCCCGCGGCTCTCCGTCGACTCGTCCTCCTCGCTCTCGCCCGACTCCGGCCCGTCGTCGCTCGCCTCACCCGCGGTCCGCGCTCGCTCCGGTTCGTGGGGCCGCTCCCGTTCCTCGTCCGGCGACGCCTCGCGCTCGGCGTCGGCCTCGCGTCTCGCGGCGACGGCCGCCCGCTCGACGGCGCGGTTCCCCCGGGCCTGCTGGAGGTGCGCCGCTCGGCTCGCCGTTCCGCGTTCACCGCTCGCAGAGTCGTCGGCAGGACGGCGCTCGGTGGCCTCGCGGCGGGTCCTCGACGGCGCTCCCTCGCGCCCGCCGCGGTCCCGCTCGACGGCCGACGACGCCGCTGACTCCGTCTCCCGACGCTTCGAAGCCGCCGCGTCGTCCGAGCGGCGCTTCCGGTCGCCGTCGCTCCGCTCGGTCGCCGTCCTGTGGGTGCTCATGTGGACTCGATGATGTCGCGGTACTCGCCGAACTGGTCGGCCTGTAGCGGCCGGCCGGTCTTCTGACACTCGCGCTTCGCGGCGCGGACCACCTGCTCCATTCCCACGGCGGTCCCGTCGTCGGCCGCGTAGAAGGCGGCCGAGAGCGCGATGTTCCGGATGTTGCCGCCGGTGAAGTCGAGACGCGCCAGGAAGTCGTAATCGAGGTCGCCGACGGGCGCGTCGTCGGGGAAGACGCGCCGCCAGATGGCCGCTCGGGCGGCGCGGTCGGGCAGCGGGAAGTCGACGCCGAGGTGGACGCGCCGCAGGAACGCGTCGTCGATGTTCGACTCCAGGTTCGTCGTGAGGAGGACCGCGCCGTCGTGCTCCTCGACGCGCTGCAGCAGGTAGTCGACCTCCACGTTGGCGTAGCGGTCGTGGGCGTCGGAGACCTCCGAGCGCTCGCCGAACAGCGCGTCGGCCTCGTCGAACAACAGCACGGCGTCGCTGTCGGCCGCCTCGTCGAAAATCCGGCCCAGGTTCGACTCCGTCTCGCCGACGTACTTGCTCACGACGGCGGCGAGGTCGATTTTGTAGAGGTGCAGGCCCGCCGTGTTCGCGATGACCTCGGCGGCCATCGTCTTCCCCGTCCCGGACGGTCCGGAGAAGAGCGCGACCAGTCCGTTCCCGAGGCTCGACTGCTCGGCGAACCCCCAGTCGACGTACACCGTCCCGCGGTCGGACAGGCGGCTCGCGACCTCCCTGAGCTGGGTCTCCGTCTCGGTCGGCAGGACGATATCGTCCCAGTCGTAGACGGGGTCGACGCGCGTCGCGAGGTCGCTCAGTTCCTCGCTGGACTGGGCGCGACAGGCCGCGTACACGTCCTCGACCGTCGGCTCCCGACCCGCCGCGCGGGCGGACGCCGCCGCCATGTCCATGGCCTCGTCGATGGTCCCGCGGCTCAGCCGGAACGTCGAGGCCACCGTCTCCGGGTCCAGGTCCGGCGGGCGGTCGTCGCGGGCCGCCCAGTAGCGTCGCCGCCCCTCGTAATCGACGCGCTCGACGGAAAGCGGAACGAAGTCGTGGGCGGTCGGCGTCGCCCTGAGCGCCGATCCGGGTTCTCGCGTCCCGGTGAGAAACACCGCCGATGGGAGCGTATCGAGGCGGTCGGCGGCCGCCCTCGCTCGCTCGTCGTCGTCGAGGACGCCGTCGAGGCAGACCGCCGCCCCGCGGAGTCGCGCCTCGCGTTCGAGGCGCGCGAGAACCGCCTCGAATCGCGCCTCGTCGACGCGCGTCGCGTCGAGCGTCAGCAGGGGTGCGTCGCGCTCGGCGCACATCGTGTCCACGCGAGCCGACTTGCCCGTGCCCGACGGGCCGTACAGCGCGACCATCGGCGGCGCCGACGCCCCGCTCTCGGTGGCGAGGCGAGCGAGCGTGCGCCGCGCGTCGGCCGGTACGTCGAGCGACGCCGGGGTACGCGACGGCTCGGTCGCCGAGACGGCGGCCGACAGCACCGGGTCCGCGGCGTCCTCGCCCAGCAGGTACGCGACGATTCGCGGGTCGACGCTGACCGCCCGCGTCGGCAGCGGTCCGTCGCCACCGAGCGTCACCAGGTCGTCGTCGACGAGCGGCGAGCCGTCGGTGAACAGCGAGCGATCCCGGAGGCTATCCAGTTCGTCCACGAGGCCGAGGACGAACCCGACGGTCGGTCGGCGTCGCGTCGCGTCGTCCTGCAGGTACGCGTACACGGTGGCGTACTTCTCGTCGACGTCGGGGGCCGCAGCGACGAGGAGCACGTCGCGCGCGACGGGCGGCAGGTCGAACCGGTCGACGAGCGCGTCGAGACGCAGCGTGGTCCCCTCGTCGGCCGTCGCCAGCCGCCGGTCCCGAATTTCGTCGACGTGTCGGGCCAGGCGCTCGGTCTCGGCGTGTGCCTGCTGGCCCGCTCCGTCGGTCGCCTCCGGCGACAGGAGGTCTCGAACCTCCTGCTCGGAGACGTACAGCGCCCCGAACTCGTCGATGGGGCCGTCGAATCGGTCGACTTCGAGGCGGAGGCGGCAGTCGAGTCGCGCCAGTTCGTCGCGGACGTACGCGTAGTCGCTGGGATAGGGCTCGCTCACGGCATCCCCTGTACCGTCGAGAGTCCGTGGTGGGCCAGTTCCAGCGTCTCGATGGCGACCGACCCCGAGTCCGCGGCCAGTTCTGGGCCGGCCCAGCGCACCGGCAGCGCCTCGCGGCACTCCCATCCGACCGACTCGGCCCCGGTCGTGTCCTGCAGGAAGATGCGGACGGTCTTCCGCCGCAGTCGCTCCGGCGTCGGCGGGTCGTTGGTCGCGTGTTTCATCCACTGCCACAGCTGCGGGTCGTTCGTCAGGCCCCGCTTGAGCACGACGTTCTCGTATTCGAGACGGGTCGGTAGCTGGTGCGTGTAGGCGTTGACGCCGCCCTCCTCGTAGGCCTCCGCCTCCATCGAGACTTCGAGGCCGCTGACCTCGGTGAACCCGCCGACGATGAGCGAGTCGATCTCGACGAGGAAGCGGTAGTCGAGGTACGGGTCGGTCCGGTCGCCCGCCGACATCAGTCGCCCTCGTTCATCCGCTCGTTGATGTCGCTAATCTCGGCACACCAGCGCTCCCGTTCCGCGTGTGGCATGGACATGACGTCCTCGTGACTCCAGTTGAAGTGGTACGCGACGAACGCGACTTCGCGATACAGCCGCTCCGGGTCGCGACGGCCCGTCACCGCTCTCCGTTTCCCGCGTTCACCTCCGGGACGCTGTGGCCGCCCTCCGCGCTGACCTCGAACTGCGTCGAACACTCCGGGCAGGTCACGTCGACCACGTTGGCCCCGCGGTCGTTGACGCGCTCGTACATGTCCTGCAGGTAGGCGAGGTCACTGACGAACAGGCTCTCGATGGTCCCCGGCGTCACCTCGTCGACGTCGCCGAGGTCCGTCACCACCCGCGAGAGCAGGATGACGGTCAGGTACGACCCGTTCGACTGCACTCGCGGGTCCTTCAGCGGCTTGAGTTCGTCGGCCGCCGTGGCCAGGCGCATCCGGCCGTCGCGGTGGCGGGTCCCCTCGTCGTCCACGTAGCCCTGCGGGAGGGTGAACTCGAACGCGGTCTGGAGGGTGTCCCCGCTCATGCGGTGCGCTCCACCCCCTCGTGTACGATTTCCATCTCCTCGATGGCCACCTCGTTCCCGGTGGCGTTGAGGTCCGGGGCGGTGTACTGCCGACACCACGCCCTGACGAACTCCCAGCGGGCTCCGGGTGCCCCCTCCTCGTCGAGGAGCACGACGGCGATGGGTCGGCGGGCCTCGTCGGTCTTGCCCTGCTCCACCAGCTGCCACCACTCGAACAGCTCGATTGCGTCGGTGGTGACGCCCCACTTCAGCGTGATGTTGCCGTAGGCGGCGAGCGTCGAGAGCTTGCGGGTCGTCGGCGGGTCGGTCCCCTCTCGGTACTCGACGATTTCCGTGTTGGCCTCGGGAATCGACACCTCGCTGAAGCCGGCCTTCGCGATGCCGTCGATCTCGAGGAGGTAGCGCGTGTTTCGGAGCGGGCCGTGTCGGTCGGGCATCTACGACCCTCCCTCCACGCCTTCGGTCCACTGCGTGATACGGAAGATGACGAACTCAGCGGGCTTGACCGGCGCGACCCCGATCTCGACGATGAGCTTCCCGTTGTCGATGTCCGTCTGGGTCATGGTCGTGCGGTCGGCCTTGACGTAGAACGCCTCCTCCGGCGACGTGCCGGCGAGGGCGCCGTCGCGCCAGGCCGTCGTGAGGAAGTTCCGAACGGACTGGCGGACGCGGGCCCACAGCCGTTCCGTGTTCGACTCGAACACCGCCCACTGGGTGCCCTCGTCGATGGACTCCTCGAGGTAGAGGAACAGCCGACGGACGTTGACGTACTTCCACTGGGGGTTGGCCGAGGTGGTCCGCGCGCCCCAGACACGGATGCCGCGGCCCGGGAACGAGCGGATGGCGTTGACGCCCTTGGGGTTCAGCCGCGCCTGGTCGGCCTTGGTGATCGGGAACTCGAGGTCGACGGCTCCGCGGACGGTCTCGTTGGCCGGGGCCTTGTGGACGCCGTTCTCGGCGTCGTTCCGGGCGTAAATGCCGGCCATGTGGCCCCCGGGCGGCACGAGCTTTCGAACTCCCGTCTCCGGGTCGACGATTTCGATGTGGGGGGAGTACAGCGCCGCGTACTCCGAGATGGCGGTCTGGGGCGGCAGGTCGCCGGGGCTGGCCCCCTGCTCGGCCTGCAGCACGGCGATGCGGTCGGCCATGTTCTCGCAGTGCGAGACGACCGCGCCGGTGAGCCCGTCGATCGAGTTCTCGTCGGGCACGCAGACGATGTTGATGTCGTCCGTCTCGGCGAACCCGGCCAGCCCCGTCCGTTGGCCCCGCGGTTGGCTCTCGTCGCCGGTGTAGTGTGTCAGCCCCGCGTCCTGATCGGCCTCGTCGTCCGGCGGAACCTCGAGGAAGACCGTCCCGTTCGCCGGGCGGTCCGCCCCCAACCGCTCCACCTCGACGAGGTTCGACCCGCTGTTGATGACCGTCTCGTAGTACCTGCTCGACGACTCGGTCGTCGTCAGGTCGCTGTACACCTCCTCGACGTCGGGGTCCTCCTGCGCTTCGAGCACCTCCGCGTCGGTCCCCTCGGCCGCTGTCAACGACGTCCAGTACCGGACGGTCACGTCGAAGGTGTCGTTGGTCCGGGCGCTGTTCCGGACGGTCACCGCGATGCGACCGCCCCAGGCGCCGGGCCCGACGGCCTCGACGTTCAGCATCGGTGCGACGCCGGTCGCCCGCAGCGCGTACGTTCCCGTCCCCGACGCGCCGTTCGCGAAGTCCACATCGAGGTCCGCCTCGACCGGGCCCGGACCGGCCGGCGTGACCGTCACTTCGATGGTCCGTGACTCCCCGGGACCGAGCGTCGCGACCGGCTGGGTGGGGTCGTCCGGGACCAGATCCGGCGGGAGGTGGTACTCGTCGTCGCCGTCGTTTCGGATTTCGACCGCGTCGACGGTCACGTCGCCGCCGCCGGCCGGGGCGGTGTTCTCGACCACGACCCGCTCGGTGCCGGATTCCCCGACGACCACTTCCCCGAAGGTCAGGTCCGCCGGGGCTTGCGGGTCGGCCGCGTACGCTCCGTCGACGTCGGTCGCGGTCCCGTCGACCCGAATGACCCGGGTCGGCGTCCCGGTGCCGTCGTCGTACGTGACTTCGACCGTTCCGGAGGGCGTACCGGCCGAGGTCGGTGCGAACGTGATTCGGACCGCCGTCGTTTCGCCCGGGGCGAGCGTCACGTCGGGCGCGCCGGTCGTGAGCGTCGCGGTGAACCCGGCCGCACCCGTCGTCCCGACGCTCGTGATGGTCAGGTCGTTGTCGTCCGTCCCGCCCATGTTGCGCAACACGACCAGCGCCTCCGCGGTGGTCCCCGTGACCGTCTCGCCGAACGAGACGTCGACCGCCGAACTCCCGAGCGTGTTCGCCGGGTCGTCGGCCTCCGCCAGGAGGGAGACCTCTTCGGGATTCGGCTGGCCGTCGACGTCGATCTCCAGGACCGCCTCGACCTCCTCCGCGGTCCCGTGGTCGACCGTGACCTCGACGGTGCGCGGCTCGCCGTCCACGGCGAGGTCGGTCCCACTGAAATCGGCGGCGTTTGGCACGTCGAACGCGCCGGCGTCCGGCCCGCTCAGACTCACGCCGTTGATGGTCACCGGGTCGGCTCCGGCGAGGCCCTCGTTGGCGACGGTCACCGTCTCCCGAACCACCGTATCCAGCGGAACTGTGCCGTAGTCGATGTCTCCGGGCGCGATGGCCAGTTCGGCGGCGTCGGCCGCCGTCACGCCTCGGCCGGAGAGGGGAACGACGAACGGCGGGTCCGCCCCGTTGTGGTCGACGGTCAGGGACGCGGCGTGGGCGGTGTCGCTCCCCGGGTGGTAGATGACCTCGACCAGCAGCGGCGCGCCGGGGGCGAGGTCCTGTGGCGTGGCGCTCCCGTCCGGCAACACCGCGTCGAACTGCGCGGCGTTCGCTCCCGTTACCGAGACGTCCTGAATGGTGATTCCGGGGTCGTTCTCGACGCCCTCGTGTTCGATTTCGACCGTCTCTGACACCGTCCGCCCGACCACGACCCGGTCGAAATCGAGCGCTTCCCGGTCGGCGGTCAGCCCCATCGGCGGGTCGTACCGTCCCAGTTGGTGGTCGCCCGCCTCCGTCGCCGTCGTCACGCGACCGACGTAGCACCGACTGCCGCCGTTACGGAAGAAACCGTCGACGGCGTACGCGAGGTTCGTCCCCTCCAGCGGTTCGTTCCGCCGGTACTCCGCGAACCCGCCGAAGGTCCGCTTGAACTCGGCGAAACTCCCGACGAACTGCGGCTCGACCGGCCCGCGCTCGGTCTCGCCCAGAAATCCCGCCGTGCTCGTCCCGACGCCCTCGATGGCCGCCGCGCCTGTCTCGACCTCTTCGACGTACACACCGGGGGTGAGGTACTCTGGCATTTACCGCCGCCTCCAGATATGCGACATAATGACACGGTAACACCCCACACTACATATACTTATTCACTGTCACTATCTCGCCGTCCACATATCTGCCCGTAGCGAACGCAACAGCGTCGTAAATCGACGAAACGGGCGTACCAGTAATTGTGGATTGTGAGGTGGGCTATAGGTCGATTGGCGTCTGCAGGCGCTCGCGCTCGCCCTCGTCGATGGGCAGCGAGCGCGTCGCCTCGGCGTGGTCCGGGTGGTCCGCCACGAGCGTCGGCGTCTCGGGCGGCCCCGTGTCCGGATAGACCTGGATGCGAGTCGGAGTGGCGGCCGTCGGGTCGACGCGGAGGGGGTCGTCCGCGCCAGCGGACTCCGTCGTCGCGATGCCGCGGAGTTCGAGGACGAACGTCCCGTCGGTGTCCGTCCGAGTCAGCAGGTCAGTGTGCTCGATGCCGACCGTCGCGTCGGCGACCGCCTCGGTGCCGCCGTGCGTGACTCGCCCGCGAACCAGGGTCGTCCCGGGCGGGAACGACGCGGCGGTCGACGGATAGACGGGGATTCGCTCCGCGGGCGGCGACTGCGTGGTGTCGACCGTGAGCGTCCGCTCGGCGTACTCCGGCGGTGGCTCGACGCTGACGGTGACCGACGCGTCGAGCGTCGTGGGCGGCGTCAGGAAGAGCCAGTATCCGCTGGGGTTGAGCCGCGGCACGTCGTGGACCCCCTCGACGGACACCGTCGCCGCGCCGCGGAGCGGCGACCCGGTGCGCTCGTCGTAGGGATTCAGCGCGAGGCCGAGTTCGACGGTCCGCTCCGAGACGCCCTGGAAGCGCTCAGCCATCGTCACCCCGCCGGGTGAGCGATTCGACGCGGCCCGCCGGCTCCGGTTCGCCCGCGCCGAGCGAGACCGGACCGACGCTGTACGCCACCGACGGGAGATACGCCGTCTCCGGGAACGTGTTCCAGACGTCCATCAGCGCCTCTTCGTCGTCCCCACGGGAGATACGGAGGTCGGATTCCAGGGAGCCGCGAAGGGCGGACCCGCGGACGACGGGCGTGTCGCGCAGCGCCCGCATCGCTTCGCCCAGGAGCGCGTGCTGGCGCTTCACCTTCTGGTTATCGTTGTTTCCGCCCGACGGGTACGCGGTGACCATGTAGTCGAGGTCGACGGTCAGCGGTCCGGGTCGAATCGTCTCCGGGTCCACTTCCTCGAACGACATCGGGTCCCCGTGGGGATTCTCCGCGACCCGGTAGAGAAACAACCCGATCGTCGGCGTCGAACTGCTGGTCACCGCGTTCGGTGACGACAGCACCACGTCGACGGAGCCCATCTCGATACCGTCTTCAAGCACGCCGACGAGCGTCGCGCTCGCGTCCTCGATAGCACCGGAATCACCCATCGCCGTCACCGCCAGCGCGCTCGGTCACCCTCGGCAAACGGGACGGTTTTGCCCGTGGTAATGAGGTCGTCATGAGTCGTCCCATTGTCATATGTTGGCACTTGCTATAGTAGTTGCCTCTCTGACGGGAATCGTCTTCAGATACGCGGAGCCCACGCGAAGCTGAACGCCCTGCGACAGTCGACGACACTCCACCTCGAGTGAGTCACGGACCCTCGTTCTCGCCGCCCTCTCGCCAGTGCCCGGAAAGGCCGTCTCCCGGCACCCCAGACAGTCGGAACGAGCCCACGTTTCTTGCAATAGCACGACGAACGCTGTACCGACAAGCGATGCTCGACCGCCTCGTGACCCTCGTCTGGAACGACCGAACGGACCGTCTGCGACTCCCGTGGCGTCTCCTCGTGTGGCTGGTCCTGCTCGTCTTGCTCGGACTCTTCGCGCAACTCGCTATCCTCCTGGTCCGGCACCCATCGGCGGGCTCACTGCTCGTGGTTGTCACACCCGGGTTGTCGCCGGAGCGGGCGATGGTCGCCGTGCTCAACGTCGTCTATACCGGTGGACAACTGCTCGTGATGGCGGGCAGCGTGTACCTCGCCGGGCGCTTTCTCGACCGCCGCAGGTTCAGGGATTTCGGGTTCCACGTCGACCGACAGTGGGTACTCGACCTCGGCTTCGGACTCGCTCTCGGAGCCTTCCTGATGACGGGAATCTTCCTGTTCGAGTGGCTGGTCGGTTGGATTACGGTTCGCGACCTCTTTTTCGTCGCCCGCACCGACTCCCCGTTTTGGCCGTGGTTCCTCTGGGGACTCGTCTCGTTCGTCGCCGTGGGCGTCTACGAGGAACTCCTGTTTCGCGGCTATCTCATCACGAACCTCGCGGAGGGATTCACGTGGTTCGAACACGTCGGTCGCACGCACGCTGTCGCCCTTGCGGTGCTCGTGACCTCGGTCGTTTTCGGGGTCGCCCACGCGGCGAATCCTAACGCGACAGTGTTGAGCACGGCCGGTATCGTCGTCGCCGCGCTCATGCTCGCGGGCGGCTACGTTCTGACCGGCGAACTCGCCATCCCGATCGGCATCCACGTCACGTGGAACTTCTTCCAGGGCCCAGTGTACGGGTTCCCGGTCAGTGGGACGAACGGCGGCGTCGCCCTCGTTGCCACCGAACAGTCGGGACCCGTGCTCCTCACTGGGGGGAGCTTCGGCCCGGAGGCTGGCGGCCTCGGTCTCGTCGCCGCCGGTCTCGGACTCGGCCTCGTCGCCCTCTGGGTCAGGTGGCGGGACGGTCGTCTCCGGGTTCCGGCCGCGATAACGACCGCGGAGCGACGGTGAAACCGAACCCCGGTCCTCGCTGGGAGGAACTCAGAGCCGCTCTGGCAGTCTATCGACGTGTCCGTCCGCTGTCCTGCTCGTCGCCGTTCGGGAGCGACTCGGACACGAGGTCGAGACCGACGCCGACTCTGGTCACCGCTCCGCGGGCCAACGCCGGCGGAATCCGTCAGTTCCACAACTGCTTTCTCGTCGCCGGGAGTCGACGAACCCATGGCCCCGACTACGAACGGCCCTTCCTTCGGAACGCGATTCGGTGTCGCCGTGGCACTTGGTCTGCCCGGCATCGCGGCCCTCGTCGGCTACATCTACTTCACGACGCCGGCGACGGCCGTTCCGCCCGGGCTGTCGCTCCCGCTCCTCGCCGTCCTCTCAGCAGTCAACCCGCTGCTCCTGCTCGTCATGGCGTGTCTGCTCGGCGCCTACACGGCGCCGCGAGTCGGACTGCAGTCGACCATCATCGACCGGCAGGACGCCGGACTCTGGGAGTCCCTCCGAAGGGATGGCGGACCGGCCGTCGGAATTGGCATCATCGGAGGCGTCCTTATCGTCGTCCTCGACGTGGTGATGATGCCCTTCGTCGCCCAGGACCTGCCACAGACGGTACTCGGGGCGACGAGGCCGACCGTGGTGGACGTCTTCGCGTACGTCCCGGTCCGGTTCCTCTACGGAGGGCTCACCGAGGAACTCATGCTCCGATTCGGGCTCATGTCGTTCTTCATGTTCGTCGGGTGGCGCATCACTGGCCGTCGGGCGGATGGGCCGCGGCCGGCCGTCGCCTGGGCCGCAATCGTCGTCGCTGCCGTGTTGTTCGGCCTGGGGCACCTCCCGGCACTCGCGCAGGCGGTCGCTCTCACGCCGGCGCTGATCGTTCGGACGGTCCTCCTCAACGCGGTCGCCGGCGTCCTCTTTGGCTGGCTCTACTGGCGGCGGACCCTCGAGGCAGCGATGGTGGCTCACGCCTCGTTTCACGTGCCCCTCATCGTTCTCTCGCTCGTCCAGGTCGCGTTGCTCTGATGGGGCCGGGTACCGGTGAGCCAGCGGACCCCAACCACGCGAGAGCGACGGCACCGCTTCGTCGCTGTCGGTCGTCGATTCGGCGTGAGGCCGTGGCTCGGCGGTCGTCGTCGCCAGTCTGTATCAGCCGACGAATCCGTGAGCGATACCTGCGGCGAGGAGCGTCCCGCGCCGGTCCACGAGCCAGCCGGTGACGATACCCACGAGGAACACGACGAGGAGGAGCGGCCAGGCGGAGATGGGGTAGTACCCGAGGTGAGCGAGCGCGAAGGCGGCCGCCTGGCCCACGACTGCGACGAGGCGCCCGTACCGCTCTTCGAGGAGGCGCTGCAGGAATCCACGGAACAGCGTCTCTTCCTGGAAGGCCGCGATCGCGAAGCCGAAGAACCACCCGAGCAGCAGGTTCACCGCAATCCCGGACGCCGCCTCCGCTGTGACTGTCGGTGTGGGGGCCGCGCCGGCCGCTCCAACGGGCGCGAGGCCTGGGAAAAGCGCGACGAGAGCGAGGGTTCCCCCGAGAGTTGCCAGGAGCACGAGACCGATGCCGGCGACGCCCCAGAGCACGTCTCCGCGGAGGCGGCTCCGGTCGACCCACCAGGCGTGGAGGTCGACGCCCACCCAGCGAGTGAACCCCAGGTAGACCAGCCCGACCGAGAGCAGGAGGAAGGTCCCGCCCAGGAACGCGAGGAAGACCGGGTCCGTGCTGTATCCACCGGGGAAATACCGGTCCCAGGCGCGGGCAACGACTGCACGGAGGACGACGAACGCCGCGAGGAGGACAAGCCCCCTGCGCCGCTGGGTGCGTGTGAGAGAGTGTGCCCGGAGTGAGCCTGCAGAAGCGGGCCCGTTCTCTACGCCCGGCGACAGTGAATCCTCGTCGCCGTCGGCCCCGCTCCGATACGGCGGGGCACCGAACCGACCGATAGCGACCCGAAAGCCGGCGTAGCCGCAGGCCAGCAGCATGACGCCCGTGACGACGGCGGCGACGGCGAAGAGCGGCGAGGCGGTTCCGGCGTCACTGGTGAGAAGCACGAGCAGTCCCCCTATCGCGGCGAGGGCAACGAGCAGCACGGTCGAGATCGTATAGGCGACGATGGCCCACTGACTCGGTGTCGCGACCTCGTAGCCCCGGTATGTCCGGTCGGCGTCTGTCGACGGGAGCAGCGAGCCGATGCCGACTCCGACGCCCGCGCTGGCGACGGTCAGCACGATTGCGAGCGTCGCCCCGACGGAAATCGTCGGTACGGAAACGCCAGCTGTGACTCCGAGAACGACGGCGCCGGCGACTGCGAGCGGCGTTCGCGGTGAGAAGACCAGCGAGCACGTGGCCCAACGCGAGCGTTCGCGGCGAGGTCGCCGAGAGGAACTCGACGGTGCGCATCTCGCCCGCTTCACCCAGCGGGTTCAACCCGAATATCGCGCCGGAGACGTAGACGCCGGAGAAGACGAGAACGCCGCCGACCAGGGGCAGCGCCTCCGGGTCGGAGACGGTACCGAACAGCGCGGAAGCGAGGACAATGACGAGCGGGAACAGCGCGGCGAACCGAACGGGGAGCCGCAGCCAGCGCAGCCACAGTCCCAGGGCGACCGACAGCGGACGCGTCCCGGCACGCGGCGGGAACGTCCGACCGGATCGGCGGGTCGCGTCCTCACCGAGGCCCGCCGCGTCAGCCCGCTTCGTGGCAGTGTCCAGTCGCAGCAGCCCCGTCGGCGTGGCGTCGGCGAACCACAGTCGCGGCGCGAGCTGGTTCGCCACGGTCGTCGAATCGCCCCGCTGTCGTCTTCCACTGCCTGCCTGAGGGCCGTTCGCCATAGATGTAAATTCGCCGACAAAGATAAAAAAGTGAACAAGAGTGCCATTGAGTGAGAAGAGAGACTCAGAGCCCAATACGGGGGTTATCCGTCACGACGGACACCGTGTCCAGGGGCCCATTTCGATCCAGTCTCTTTGTCCTCTGAAGTGGCTGATTCCTGGGATAGCTACAAAAATTTCTCCCGATTCACTGTCCACGCGTAACTATACACCGTCACAGTTGTATCGACCCCATTCGGAAGTTATAGTCCGCGAAATAATTCTATATATTGAAAATACAAATCTAAAATATGCAAAAATGGAATCAAAAAATCGAAACTAAGGGCACATATCCTATCAAAATATCTGGTGAGGGGATATGTGGGCTAATATGGGATACTGTACACACAAATATAAAAATTCTCAGGTGATCGGTTAGCATATCGTCGTACACATCTCTCTGTCAACAGGCACACTTCGACCGACTTCGCGATGCCCGTCTCACCGTTCAGTATTGGGCAGATTCGGGTTCGAAGTTGATAACATGCGTACTACTGTTATCGAGGGGACACCCGATGTCGCTGCTGAATCAGTGGCCGATTTGGAAACGCACGTTCGTTAGACTCAAACGTAGCGCTTCTCACGAAAACTGGGAGTTGATTTCGATCACGTTCGCTGACCGCGTGATCATGCTCGGGAGTTCTTCCTCGTAGAACTCGCCCTCGAACCGACTGGCGGGCCCCGAGATACTGATCGCCCCGACGATCTCATCTTTCGTCGTCACCGGAGCGGCCACGCAGCGAAGTCCCTCGATCTTCTCCTCACGGTCGAACGCGTAGCCGCGCTCCCGGATGGCTTCGAGTTCCTCGAACAGCGCGTCGGGGTCAGTGATCGTGTTTTCGGTGTACCCGACGAGACCGTGGCGGTCGATGATTTCCTCGACGCGCTCTCTGGGCATGTGTGCCAACATCGCCTTTCCCAGCGAGAGGCAGTGCATGTACTCGCGCTTCCCCGGCGAAGAGGCGGACTGAATCGCATTCTCGCCGGCGCTCTTGTAGATGTACACCGCCCGCCCGTGTTCCGTCATCGCGAACTGTGCGAGCTCCCCACAGGATGCCGAGAGGTCGTCGAGCTCGTCCTTGACGACATCGTAAATCTTGAGTCGGTCCCGTACTTTCTCCCCCAGTTCGAGGTATCGCAGGCTCAGACGGTACGTATCGCCCTCCTTGACGACGAACTCGTTCTGTGAGAGGGTGGCCATGTGACCGTGGATGGTCCCCTTCGACCGATCCAGTTCGGTGGCGATTTCCGTGATACCGGCCCCGTCTCGTTCGAGAAGCAGTTCGATGATGTCGAGTGTGGTCTGGACCGCTTCCACCGTTCGAGAACCGTCGTGCGTTGCCATACTGTGTCATTTACCGTCGTCCCCTATAAAACTGTTCGTCAGCAACGAACGATTTTGGCGTTCGCGAGATGCGAACTGTCTCACGCCGGAATGACAGACGAGGTCACGAATCGCGGGCATTTCCAGAGAGCTGGTGTGTAGCCGGACATACGAAACGCCGACGGACAGACGAGAGTTCGCACCTCTCGAACGGGAGCATTAGCCGCCCACGCGGGTTGTAGTGGGGAACCCGGTTGCGAATCCCGGTCACGTGGGGAAAACGATATTACACGGACACCACAAGTCGGAGGTACGATGGTCAAGATCGACTACATGGCCCATCAGGAGCAGTACAGTCCGTCGGAGTTACTGGAGTACTCCGAACTCGCCTCGGAGAACGGCTACGACTTCATCTGGACCTCGGACCACTTCCACCCGTGGTTCCACACGGACGCCGAGGCGGGGTTCGCGTGGTCCTGGCTCGGGGCTGCGACCGAGCGTGTCGACATCCCCATCGGGACCTGTGTGACGCCCGCCGGCGAGCACTACCACCCGGCGATGATGGCACAGGCGTTCGCGACGCTGCAGGAGATGCACGACGAACAGGTCGTACTCGGACTCTCGACGGGCGAAGCGATGAACGAGAAGCCGCTCGGCCACGAGTGGCCGGAGTACCCGGTCCGGCGCGACCGACTCGAAGAGACCCTGGAGATCATTCACGGACTCTACGACGCCGACGACTTCTTCAGCTACGAGGGCGAGCACTTCGAAGTCGACGAGGCGAAACTCTACACGATGCCGGAGGAACGCCCGGAGATCCACCTGGCCGCCAACGGCCCCTCGACGGCCTCTCTGACCAGCGTCTACGGCGACGGCTTCATCACGGTCAAGAAGGGCGAGGAGTACACCGACCGGCTCTACCCGGCCATCCGCCGCTACACCGAAGAAGAGGGCCGCGACCCCGACAGCATCGAAACCACGCTGCTCGTCATCGTCTCCTACGACGAGGATTACGAGCGCGCCCGCGAGGCCACCCGCCCGTGGTGGGCGACCACGCAGAACGTCTTCGACCGCGCGATGGCCAACCCGAAAGACATCGAGCAGGAAGGCGAGAAGGCCACCGAGGAGGAGATCGAGGCGAAGTTCCTCATCGCCGACGACCCCTCGACCATCGCCGCCCAACTGGAGGAGTACGCCGAGATGGGCTTCGACCGCATCGCGCTCGGGAACACCAGCCCCGAGCCCGAACGGCTCTTCGAGGTCATGGGCGACGAGGTCATCCCCTCGCTGTGACGGCGGGCGCGTGGGGGAACGTTTAATAAAACCGGGGTTCACGTTTGTGATGAGATGCCTAGACTGAACGGTGGCGAAATCATCGCCAACTATCTGGAAAAAGAGGGCGTCGAGTACCTCGTCGGCATTCCCGGTCACGGGAGCACGAACCTGCTCGACGCCTTCAACGACTCCGAGGTTGAGGTCATTCAGCCCCGGCACGAACAGGGCGCGACACACCTCGCGGACGGATACGCACGCGCGACCGGCGAGCCGCTGGCCGTGTTCACCTCCATCGGTCCGGGGGCGACGAACACCGTCACCGGCGCGGCGACGGCCTACGTCGACTCCATCCCGATGGTCATCTTCACCGGCGCGCCCCAGACTCACGAGTACGGGCAGGGAATCCTCCAGGAGATCGAGCGCCAGAAGCCCGGGGACTTCCCGAGCGTGATGGAGCCCGTCACGAAGAAGAGCTTCGTCGTCGACGACGTAGAGCGACTCCCGCGGGTGCTCCGGCGGGCGTTCCAGTGCGCGCTGTCCGGCCGCCCCGGCCCCGTCCACGTTGACGTGCCGATGGACGTACAGGGCGCGGCGGCCGACGTAGAGCTGCCCGAACCGACCAAGCACCGCCCCCACAGCCGACCCGGCGGCGACCCCGAAACGGTCTCGGACGCCGCGGACCTGCTCGCCGAGGCCGACCGGCCCGTCATCGTCCCCGGCGGCGGGACGATGCTCGCCGAGGCCTGGGACGAGGTCCAGGCCCTCGCCGAGCACCTCCAGGCACCCGTGATTCCGACGTTCCAGTCGCGGGGCATCATCCCGGAGGACCACGACCTGTTCGTCGGCTACGCGGGCTGGATCGGCTCCTCGGCCGGTAACGAACTCGCCGCCAACGCCGACGTGATTCTCGCCGTCGGCTGTCGGTTCACCGACATGCACACCTCCTCCTTCGAGGAGGGCGTGAGCTTCGAGATTCCGCCGAGCAAGCTGGTCCACGTCGACATCGACCCACAGGAGATCGGGAAGAACTACCCGGTCGAGGTCGGCATCCAGGGCGACGCGAAGGTCGTCACCCGTCAGATCACGGAGGCCGTCCAGGATCGCATCGACCCCGTCTCGACGGAGGACAACGAGTACTACGACGAGATCCAGGCGCTGTGGGAGGACTGGCAGGCGCAGGTCGACGAGCGCTGGGAGAGCGACGAGGTCCCGATGAGCATCTCGCGCGTGGCCAGGGCGGTCCGCGAAGTGCTCCCGCGGGACGGGAGCATCGTCACCAGCGCCGGCCAGCCCCAGGAGACGATCAACCCCGAGTTCCCGGTGTACGAGCCGCGGACGAACATCTCCTGTGGCGGCTTCTCGACGATGGGCTGGGGCGTCTCGGCCGCCATCGGCGCGAAGCTCGCTGACCCCGAGCGAACGGTCGTCGACTTCGAGGGCGACGGCAGCTTCCTGATGTGCAACCAGGAGGTCGCCTGCGCCGTCGAACACGACATCGACGTGAACTACGTCGTCGTCAACAACAACGGCTGGAAGTCCATCCGGAACCTCCAGGTGAACAAGTACGGCTGGGACCGCGTCCTCGACACGGAGTTCGACGACGAGACGATGGTCGACTTCATGGACATGGCCGAGTCGTTCAACGTCGGCTACGCCGAGCGCGTGGTCAAGCCCGAGAACCTGAACGGCGTCCTCGAAGAGGCGTTCGCCTACGACGGGCCGTCGTTCGTCGAAGCGGTCGTCGAGCCGGACAACCCCGACTCCGGCGCGATCATCACCGGCGAGTGGGACCTCGCCGACCTCGAACACTGATCGCGCTCGGTTTTTTGACGCGTCGTCTGTTGTGACTGGCCCACAGTCCCGACTCCCGAAGCACCGATGGGCGAAAAAACGCAGTCGGTGACGGTTCTCTCCCGTTCTTCTCAGACTTCGATCAGGACCTTGCCGTCGACGCGCTTGCGGGCCTGCGCGACGGCCTCGTCGGCGTCCTCCAGATCGAACGTCGACGTGACGATGGGGAGGTTGTCCAGTCGACCGCTTGCCATCAGCCGGATGGTACGCGGGTACACCTGCTGGCCGGTGTGGCCCTCGGAGCCGTAGAGTTGCGCGCTCGACCCCTGGTACTTCCGGAGCGCGATGTCCGGGTCGCTGCCGGCGTTGCTGATGTGGACGACGTTGGCCCGCTCGGCCAGCGTGTCCTCGATGACGGGGTAGGTCGCGCCGACCGCGCCGCTGGTCTCGACGTGCACGTCAGCGCCCTCGCCGCCGGTGATCTCGTCGACTTTCTCGACCGCGTCGACCTCGATGGGGTTGTAGACGTGCTCGAAGCCGAGGTCGTGAGCGATCTCGCGGCGCTCGTCCGAGGGCTCGAAGGCGATGACCTTCCCCGCGCCCGCGGCGCGCGAGACGTTCATCCCCGTCAGGCCGATGGGACCGACGCCGTGGTAGACGTGGTAGTCGCCGGGCCAGATGCCCTCGGCCCGCCCGAAGAGGCCGTAGAACGTGATGGTGCTCGGCTCGATGGTTGCCGCGGCGCGGTAGAGGTCGTCTTCGTCCTCGTACTGCTGGGACAGCTCCGAGACGCCCCAGAGGATCTTCTCGGGGACGGCGACGTACTCGGCGAACGCGCCGTCGAACGTGAAGCCGAGTTGCTCGAAGTTCTCGCAGTGGCCGTGGAATCCCTGCCGGCACATCTGACAGCGGCCGCAGTAGTCGGTGACCTCGGCGGTCACGGGGTCGCCGGCCTCGAACAGGTCCGCGTCGTCGCCGGTCTCGACGACCTCGCCGGAGAACTCGTGGCCGATGACGTTCGGGAGCTGCGTGTACGCCGAGTAGTGCATGTAGCCGTCGTCGTCCGTCTCCGTCATCGATACGTCGCTGCCGCAGATGCCCGCGTACTTCACCCGGACGAGGACCTCGTCGTCGGCCGGTTCGGGCCGCTCGCGTTCCTCGACCCGGAGTTCGGGGTGCTGCCAGATACTGGAACTGTCCATGGCGCGCTGGCGCTGTTTCTCGTCGTCCGTCAGGTCGTAGCTTGAGCGCGGATTCCACTCCGCGTCGAGCACTAGTGCACGCATGGTTCTCACTGTGGTTCCCGGTGACATAACTGTACTGGATTCACACATCGAGAGAAACGAGTCCCGAGCGGGCGGTAGTCGGCGGCCGCGCCCCCGTCGCCTTGGTCGCCGTCCTCCTCCGTCGTCCGAGGCCCGCCGAACGCCGGTTAGACCGGCTCAGTACGTCTGCCAGCCGCCGTCGACGTAGACCATCTCGCCGGTCACGTAGCCGGCCTGTTCGCTCGCGAGAAACAGGACCGCCGGGGCGATGTCCTCGGGGTAGCCCGGCCGGTCGAGCGGGATCGATTTCATCAGGTCGCCCGCTTCCACGGATTCCTCCTTCTGTTCGGCTCCGGAGCCGAACTCGGTGGCGATGTGGCCGGGCGCGACCGCGTTGACGCGGATGTCGTCGTCCGCGAGTTCGAGCGCCGCGCCGCGCGTGATCATCTTGATCGCGCCCTTCGTCGAGTCGTAGTGGACCTGGCCGACCTGCGCGTGCGTCGAACTGATCGACGCCGTGTTGACGATGGCCCCGCTCGCACCGCGGTCTCGCATGTCCGCCGCCGCGGCCTGGCAGCCGAAGAACACGCCGTGGCTATTGATGTCGTGGATCCGGCCGAACGTCTCGGCGTCGACCGAGAAGAGGTCGCCGCGGGTGAACCAGCCGGCGTTGTTCACCATCACGTCGACGCCGCCGAACTCCCGGGCCGCCTCGACGACGGATTCGATGTCCGAACGCTCCGACACGTCGGTCTCGACGAAGACGGCCCGGCCGCCGTCGTCCTCGATGGCCTCGTGGGTCGGGCGCGTCGCGTCGGCGTCTTTCGTCTCTGGCGTGATGTCGGCGTTGATGACCGTCGCACCGGCCTCGCCGAACGCCAGTGCGACCGCCCGCCCGATACCCGAACTGCCGCCGGTAACGATGACCGTTTCGCCGTCGAAGTCGTACGCAACTGAACCCATACCCGCAGTTACGGCTGGATCACCAAGAGTGGTGCGACTGTGCTAGTTCCGGTGTCGATGGCGTAACACATTTATATGTGGACCGAGAGGTGTTTTACGTATGACGAGCAAGCAAGAGCAGTCGCCAGACGCGACTGCCGTCCCAGACACCGTAGACAGCTACGTCGGTGGCGAGTGGGTCTCGGTCGATTCAGACGAGGGCCAGCCCGTCGTCAACCCGGCGACCAACGAGACGCTGGCGGACGTGCCGTTCGCGACCGCCGAGGACGTCGACGAGGCCGTTCAGACCGCGAGCGAAGCGTTCGAAGAGTGGTCACGTACACCGCCGGTCGAGCGCGTCCAGTACATCTTCGACCTCAAGCAGGAACTCGAAGCGCGACAGGAGGACATCGCGCAGGCGCTGACGCGAGAGCACGGCAAGACGCTGAACGAGGCGCGCGGTGAGATTCGCCGCGGCATCGAGAACGTTGAAGTCGCCGCCGGCATCCCCAACATGATGCGCGAGGGCAGCGGCAACGTCCAGGACGTTGCCAGCGGCATGGACGAGCACGCCATCCGACAGCCCCTCGGCGTGTTCACGGCGGTCACGCCGTTCAACTTCCCGGCGATGATTCCGCTGTGGTTCCTCCCCTACGCCGTCGCCACGGGCAACACGTTCATCCTCAAGCCGAGCGAGAAGGTCCCGCTCAGCTCCCAGATCATCTTCGAGGCCGTGGACGCTGTCGACTTCCCCGACGGCGTCGTGAACCTCGTCAACGGCGGCGTCGACACGGTCACCGCCCTGCTGGAGCACGACGACATCGAGGGCATCTCTTTCGTCGGGTCGACGCCGGTCGCCCAGCACATCTACCAGACCGCCGCCGAGCACGGCAAGCGCGTGCAGGCCCAGGGTGGCGCGAAGAACTACGCCGTCGTCTCCGAGGACGCCGAACTCGACGAGGCGGTCCCGAACGTCATCGGCTCGGTGTACGGCAACGCCGGCCAGCGCTGTCTCGCCAACGACGTGGTCGTCGGCGTCGGTGACAGCTACGAACCGCTACGTGAGGAGGTCCTCGACGCCGTCGACGACCTCACCGTCGGCAACGGCCTCGAGGAGGACACCGACGTCGGTCCGCTCATCACGGGCGAGTCCGCAGAGCGCGTCAAAGGGATGATCGAAGACGCCATCGACGAGGGCGCGGACCTGGTCGTCGACGGCCGCGACTTCGAGCACCCCGACTACCCCGACGGGAACTTCCTCGGGCCGACGCTGCTCGAAGGCGTCACGACGGACATGGACATCACCCAGACCGAAATCTTCGGCCCGGTGATGGCGCTGACGAAGGCCGACGACATCGACGAGGCCATCGAGATGGTCAACAGCACCCAGTACGGAAACGCCTCCTCGCTGTACACGGAGAACGGCGCGGAAGCCCGGAAGTACCGCTACGAGGTCGACGCCGGCAACATCGGAATCAACGTCGGCGTCTGTGCGCCGATGGGCTTCTTCCACTTCGGCGGGCGCAAGGACTCCTTCTTCGGAGACCTCCACGCCCAGGGCGAGGACGCCATCAACTTCTACACGGACAAGACCATCACCATCGAGCGCTACTACAGCCACTGAAATCCGCGGTTCCCGGCCCCAGCTCCACTACGTCGTCTCTTTCGTTTTTCTCGTTTCACGCCTGTGAACTCCCGGACGAGCAGTGGGTCTCTCGTGTCCCTGTCTCTCGCGGATAGCTTACGCGACGAACGGAGACCTGCGCGCGTGGTTCGCGAGTCGCCGAAGTCGGATTCTAAAAGTCGGGCAGTCAGTCGTCGGAGGCGGAGACCGGCTTATCGAGCGCCTGGGCGTAGTTGTCGATGGCCACCTCGACGCTGTCCATCAGCAGGGCCACGTCCTTGCCGGCGATGAGGAAGTCGAAGCCCTGCTCGACGCGGGACTCGATGGCGTCGCCGCCGATGTCGGTCGTCAGCGTCCCGACGGGCACGTCGGCCGCGTGGCCGTCGTCGATGATCGACTGGACGGCCTCGTCGAACTCCTCCGAATCCCACTCGGCGAACATCCCGAGCGACCCGGAGAGGTCTGCCGGCCCGACGAACAGCGAGTCGATCCCCTCGACGGCGGCGACCTCACGGGCGTTCTCCATTCCCCGCTCCGTCTCGATCTGCGCGATGGTGAGGATCGACCCGTTGGCGCTCGTGACGTACTCTTTGAAGTTCTTTCCGTAGCGCGTCGCCCGGCTGCCGGCGATGCCGCGGATGCCGTCCGGGGGATACCGGAGCGCGCGGACGAGCTCTTCCGCCTCCTCGGCGGAGCCGACCATCGGGACCATGACGCCGGCGACGCCGATGTCGATGACGCGCTTGAGTCGGACCGGGTCGTTCCACGGGACGCGGACGATCATGTCCGTGTCGCCGGGCGCGGCGTCGACGCCGCGCGCCATGCTCTCTATCGTCTCTAGGTCCATCGTCGTGTGTTCCATGTCGACGAGGAGGAAGTCCAGGTCGAGCTGGGCCGTCGCCTCGGCGATCGTCGGATGCCCGACCGAGATCCAGGTCCCGAGAGGGTTGTCGGCTGATTCGATTGCGTCTTTGATGTGGGTCATGTGTATCAGAGTCCTTGCCGTGACAGTCGGTACCACGACCGACTAGTCTCGGCTATCAGTCGAGTTGTCTATGGTGGTTATTCGGGTCAAAGCATAAAAAAATGCGGGTGCGCGTCGCACGCGGGAACGGGAAAACCCGGCCCCTCGCGATACCGTCCACCTCATCGGAACTTATAACAGGACAAACGTATATATCGCAAACGATGCGATTCGGTATCGTTGGGTTCGGCGCCTCCCGCGCGGAGTCGTCGGTCCCGACGAGACCGGGTTGCCGAGACGGAACCACGGGCGGTCGCCATCCGCTCCGACACATCCATCCCGCATCTGACCCAGGTGCGGATTGACACACAAACCATGTACGAAGACTTCGCATCCAAGCTCGCAGCGACGATGTGGGCCGACTTCGACGAGACGCCGCGCCGCGCGGACGGCCCACCGGCAGAGATCACCGACCTGAACACCCTGGTCATCGACGGGAACTTCCCGTGGACCATCGTCACCGTCGAGACCGACGAGGGCGTCACCGGCATCGGCGAGGCCTATCCCTCGCCGGGCGTCCACGAGATCATCACGGACTACCTCCGTCCCGTCCTGGTCGGGGAGAACCCGACAGACGTAGAGCGCCTCTACAACCTCATGCGCGAGAGTCTCTCCGGGCGCGGGTCCCAGGAAGGCGTCGGCACCATCGCCATCAGCGGCGTCGAACTCGCCCTGTGGGACGCGACGGGCAAACTGCTCGACCAGCCGGTCTACCAGTTGCTCGGCGGGAAGGTCCGCGAGGAGGTCGCGGTCTACGCCGACTGCCACGCCGGCGAGGCGATGGTCGAGTCCGCCGAGGAAGGCCAGGAAGAGGAGACCTACGAGCCCGAGGCCTACGCGAAAGCCGCGCGGGCCGCCGTCGAGGACGGCTTCGACATCGTGAAGTTCGACCTCGACGTACCCTCGGGTCGCGAGATCGACACGCTGTCGCGTCACTTCGACCCGCCGGAGATCGACCACAAACAGCGCGTCGTCGCGGCCGTCATGGAAGAGATCGGCGACGACGCCGAGGTCGCCGTGGACCTCCACTGGAACTTCAGTCCCGAGACGGCCGAGCGCCTCTGTCGCGCGCTCGAACCGTACGACCTCGCGTGGATCGAGGACCCGCTGCCGCCGGAGAACACCGACGCGATGCGCGAGCTCAAACGCCGGGTGAACGCGACCATCCTCACCGGCGAGAACCGCTACGGCCGCCACGGCTTCCGCGACCTCATCGAGGACCAGGCCGTCGACTTCCTCGCGCCCGACGTGCCGAAGACGGGCGGCATCGCCGAGACGAAGAAGGTCGCCGACATGGCCGAGGCCTACTACCAGGCGCTCGTCCCGCACAACATCGGCAGTCCGGTCGCAACCGCGGCGACGGCCCACGTCGGCGCGACGGTGCCGAACTTCGTCGCGCTGGAGTACCACGCCCGCGAGGTCTCGTGGTGGGAAGACCTGCTCGCGCGCGACGAGGATTTCATCCAGAACGGTCGCATTCAGATCCCCGACTCGCCGGGACTTGGCATCGAACTGGACTGGGACGTCGTCGAGCAACACCGCAAGGAGTAACGCCGACCGCGCGCCCGACTCGTTTTCGCGACCGTTCGACCGAAAGTGTTAGCACGATTCCGAGAGAGACTGTGACTGCACATGCAACTGAGTGACACAGCGGCGGGACAGCCATGAGAGCCGCGCGCTTCTACGGCGCGGGCGACGTGCGAATCGACGACGTGGAGCCGGCCGCGGTCGGGCCGACCGACGTGCGAATCGACGTGGCGGCCTGCGGCATCTGCGGGACCGACGTACACGAGTACGACCGCGCCGAGTACACGCCGGCGGAGCCCCACCCGCGGTCGGGCGCGAGCCGCCCCATCACCATCGGCCACGAGTTCAGCGGGACCGTCAGCGAGGTGGGCGACGACGTGACCGGCGTCGCGGTCGGCGACCCGGTCGCCGTCCACCCCAACATCCCCTGTGGCTCGTGTCGCTACTGCGAGGACGGGGCCTACAACCGCTGTGCAGACGTGCTGGCGGTCGGCCTCCAGACCGGGGCCGGCGGCTTCGCCGAGGAGGCGGTCGTCCCCGCCCAGCAGGTCCATCGGCTCCCCGCGGACGTGCCCGTCTGGCAGGGCGCGCTCGTCGAACCGTTCGCCGTTGGCCTCCACGCCGTCCGCCGGTCGGCGTTGCGCGCCGGCGACACCGCCGCGGTCTTCGGCTGTGGCCCCATCGGACTGACCGTCGTCCACGCGCTCGGTGAGGCGGGCGCGAAGCGCGTCTTCGTCTCCGAACCGAACGCGGCACGCCGTGAGGTCGCGCGCGAACTCGGGGCGGACGTGGCCGTCGACCCCAGAGCGGAGGACGCCGCGGCGCGCATCACGACCGCGACCGACGGCGGCGTGGACGCGTCGTTCGAGTTCGCCGGCGTCGCTCCGGCGGTAAACGCCGCCATCGAGAGCACGCGCCGTGGCGGCGACCTCACCGTCGGGAGCATGACCAGCGGCACGACGGAGGTCGACCTCCAGCGGGTGGTCACGGGCGAGCGGACCGTCCGCGGCACGTACTGCTACGGCTTCCCCCCGCAGTCGTTCCGAACGGAGTTCGACGCCGTTATCGAGTCGCTGGGCGACGGCGACATCGACGCGGACACGTTCGTCACGAGACGGATCGGGCTATCCGACCTCGTGGCCGACGGCATCGAGGAACTCGGGTCGCCCGACACCGACCACGTCAAGATCCTCGTCGAACCATGACCGCGGTCGAGACATCGCCGTAGCGATGGCACTGGTGGAACTGAGCGCCGGACTGGCGCTGTTGGCGTCGGTGCTCTCGGCCCTCCAGTCGCTCTCCGTGGAGTACGGGCTCGACAACGGGTCGTTCCTGGAGGACCGGGAGCCAGCGCTGACGGCCGCGGTCCTCAGCATCGTCGTCAGCGTCGTCGTGTTCTGGGCGCTGTTGTTCGCGCGGGGCACGTCGCTCGCCGGCGTCGAGCCGCTGCAGCTCGCCCCGTTCGCCGTCGCCGGGCTCGCCAACCCCGCGGCGTTCCGGCTGCTGTACTTCCGGAGCATCGACCGCATCGGCGCGCGGGTCTCAGCCGCGGTCGTCAGCGCGAACCCCGCCGTCGCCGCGGTGCTCGCCCTGCCGCTGCTGGGCGAGCCGTTCACCGTCCTCACGGGGGTCGGACTGCTCTGTATCGTCGGCGGCGGGGCCCTGCTCCAGTTGTCGGGGACCAGCGCCGGCGAGTCCGGCGACCTCATCTCCGAGGAACTGGGGCAGATGACGGCCCGCGACCTGGTTCTCCCGGTCACTGCGATGGCGCTGCTCGGGTGCTCGTTCGTCCTCGTGAAGGTCGGGCTCAACGCCTACTCGAAGCCGCTGGTCGCGACCGCTGTGGGACAGACGGCCGCACTCGTCGCGTTCGTCGGCCTCTTCGGCGTCTCCCCGGACTCCCGGCGGCGCGTCAGAATCAGCGACCGAACGGCGCTGCTCGCGTTCGTCCTCGCGGGGGTGTTCGTCGCCGGGAACTGGCTCGCCTGGTTCTCCGCGCTCCAGCTCGGGACCGTCGTGACCGTCGTCCCGCTCTCGAACGTGTATCCGCTGGTCATCGTCGCGCTGTCGTACGGGCTCGCCCGGCGCCTGCCGAGGTCGCCGCGCGTGCTCGCCGGCATCACCGCCATCGTCGCCGGGGCGACGCTGATGCAGTTGTCCTGAGCGGGTGGACGGCGACCGCAACTGGTCGCTTCAGCGTCCGTCGCGGACTGCCCGCCAGTAGTCGACGTTCTCCTTGGCGTGGACGAGCGGCTTCTCCGTCTGGTTCTCGATCTCGATGGTGCAGTGGCCGTCGTAGCCCACCGCCTGGAGGGCGTCGGACAGCCCCTCGAAGTCCAGGACGCCCTTTCCGAGGTCGGTGAACGAGCGGAAGTAGTTGATGACGTTGTCGAGGTGGAAGTCGCCCTCGGTGAGGCTGTCACGGACCTCGTCGAAGCCGGTCGGCGGGGCCACGTCCTTGAGGTGGACGTAGGCGATGTCGTCGGCGAACCGCTCGACGCCGTCGGACACGTCGCCCTCGGGGAAGTGCTCGCCGTAGGGGTAGTGGTGCGCCGAGTCCCACAGCAGTTCGAGGTCGTCGACGGCGTCGAGGAGCCGACGCGTCTCGGCCGGCCGCTCGACGTGGGTCGCGCCGTGGTGGTGGACGAGCGGCGTCACGCCGACCTCGGTGGCCGCGTCGGCGAGGCGACCGAACCACTGGTCGACGGTGGCGTCGTCGTGGCGGTGGCGCTGGGGCGGGAGCAGGCCGACGAACTCGGCCCCGAGGTCGGCGATCATCGGAAGGTCGTCGGCCACGCGCTCGACCGCCGCCTCCGATTCCAGCCAGTCGCTCATGACGCAGTAGAGGTCGAGTCCCGTGTCGTCGAGAGCGCGTTCGACAGTCTCGGGGCCGGCGGCACGAATCTTTCCGAGCCCGATCTCCGCGCCGTCGTAGCGACACGCGGCGATGTCTTCGAACCCGTGTTCGACCTCGGCACTGTCGTACATCATGGTGGTGTATCCGGTTCCCATACTCGGTACTGTTCCGTCGTCGCCAAAAGCATGTGGGTCGAGCACACCCAACAGAACGGAGCGGTCCTACCAGGTCATCCAGTCGGGGTCTTCACAGCGGTGGGTCCGCTCGATGGCGTCGATGCGCTCGACGTCCTCGGCGTCGAGTTCGAGGTCCAGCGCGCCGAAGTTGTCGCGGAGGTGGTCGACGGAACTCGTCCGCGGGATTGCCGCCACGCGGTCTTTCGAGAGCAGCCACGCCAGCGAGACGACCGGCTCCGAGACGCCGTGCTTCTCGGCGATGTCGGAGATCGGGGCCACGTCGAACACCTCGCCCTGGGCCAGCGGCGAGTAGGCCACGAGGTCGGTGTCGGTACCGTCGAGGTGCGCCCGAATCTCGTCCTGCTGGAGGAGCGGGTGCATCTCGACCTGGAGCGCGTCGACGGGGCGGTCGAGCAGGTCGTCGGCGAGCAGGAGGTCGTCGACGGTGTAGTTGCTCACGCCGAGGTTGTCGATCCGGTCGTCGTCGACACGGTCCGCGAGGACCGGCAGGACCGTCTCGATGTCGTCCTGGCCGCGCGGCCAGTGGTGATACAGCAGGTCGATCCGGTCGAGGCCGAGCTTCTCGAAGCTCTCGTCGACCGCCCGCTCGACGTACTCGGTCGTCTTTTCGGGCTCCTCGAAGTGCGCCACTTTCGTCGCGACGAAGAGGTCGTCGCGGTCGACGTCGGCGGCGGCGATGGCCTCGCCGACCTCCTCCTCGTTCCCGTAGAGCCGCGCGGTGTCGATGTGTCGATAACCGTGTTCGATGGCCGCTTTGATGGTCTCGACACCGTCCGCGTCGGTGAGCGTGTACGTCCCGAGTCCGAGTCGTGTTTCGCCTTCGAGCATACCAGCGCGTACAGATGGGAGTCCTAAAGTGCTACCGGCTTCGACCGGTCGGTCGATCGGTCTCTCCAAATCTTTATCTCGCGGGCTCCCGAGAATTCATCCGATGTGCGCAAAGTCCCACACTGACGGTGTTCGCCGTCATTCGAACGTGTCAACAGGAACCAACACTCGGGGTGGACAACCAACCGCGCTCCTTCGCGGCCGGATGGGGGTGGTCGCGTGACCCTCGATGTCGGATTCCTCGGGTACCGCTTCATGGGGAAGGCCCACGCGAACGCGCTCGCGCGGCTCCCGATGTTCTTCCCCGACGCGCCGGCGACGAACCGCGACGTACTCGTCGGGCGGAACGAGGCGGCGGTCAGTGACGCGGCCGACCGATTCGGCTTCGATCGCACGGCGACGGACTGGCGCGACGTGGTCGACGAGGTGGACGTGTTCTACAACCTCGGGCCGAACCACGTCCACGCCGAGCCAACCATCGCGGCCCTGGAGGCGGACGTCCACGTCATGTGCGAGAAGCCCCTCGCACCGGACATCGAGACGGCGAGAGCGATGCGCGACGCCGCCCGCGAGAGCGACGCTCTCGCCGCGACGGGGTTCAACTACCGCTACGTGCCGGCGCTCCAGTTGGCCAAGCGACTGGTCGACGCGGGTGAACTGGGCGAAATTTACCGCGTGAAGGGGCGCTGTCTCCAGGACTGGCTTGCCGATCCGACTCTCCCGTGGAACTGGCGCTGCGATGCCGAGGTGTCCGGCACCGGTGTCGTGGGCGACGTGGGCTCACACACCATCGACCTCGTGCGCTGGATCGTCGGCGACATCGACCGACTCAGCGGTTCGCTCGTGACGCAGGTCACCGAGCGGCCGGACCCCGACGGGGAGGGAACCCGGCCGGTGACGACCGACGACGAGTACTCCGCGCTCGTCGAGTTCGAGAACGGCGCGGAGGGCGTCCTCGAAGGCTCTCGAATCGCGACCGGGCGAAAGGCGGACAACGCCATCGAGATATACGGCTCCGAGGGCGCGCTGAAGTTCTCGCTCCGGCGGCTGAACGAACTCCAGGTCAAGGGGACCGACGACCGCGGCTACCAGCAGGTCCTGGTGACGGACGACGACGATCCGTACATGGACCGCTGGTGGCCGGCGGGCCACATCATCGGCTGGGAGCACACGTTCGTCCACGAGAACTACGAGTTCCTGTCGGCGGTCGCCGACGGGTCGAGCCACCGGCCGGACTTCGAGGACGGCGTCGCGGTCCAGCGTGTCGTCGAGGCGATCCGCGAGAGCGACGATAGCGGCGAGTGGGTCGCGGTCTGAGAGCGCTCTCTCGCACGTCGGAATCGCTCGTCGCTGTTCGGTCGAATTATGGGTGATTAATAGAAATGTTTATCTGTGTGTTCCCTAATGTGGTAGGTGTATGCCTGACGGTAACGCACCCGACCGCGGAGACGACATCGTGTCGATCGACCTCGGCGTATCGCGTCGGAATCTGATGAAACAGATGAGTGCAGTCGGTCTCGCGGGCGGTCTGTCGGCGTTGGCAGGCTGTGGCGGACTTCGCTCGGACAGTCAGACGCCGACCAGCGAGGAGACGGAGAGTGGCGGCGACGGGTCCGGCGGCCAGAGCGACGGCGGCGGGTCGAGTTCCCTGCCTGCGGCGCTTCGGGTCCCGCTCGTGCCCCCGCCAACCGCCGACAGCATGGACCTCTCGAACCCGACCCAGGAGGAGCGCGAGATGGTGTTCGTCACACACGTCGTCGACGAGTTCATGACCGGCATCATCGTCGGGATGAACGACGCCCTGCACAACATGGGCTGGTCGGGCGAGTTCATCGGCCCGTCGAGTCACTCCCCGGCTCAGCAGATCGAGACGCTCAACACGACCGTCTCGCGACTCCGGAGCGGACAGGACGCGCTCGCGACGAGCATCCTGAACAAGGACCAGTACACGGGACCGATCCAGAACGCCATCGACAACGACATTCCGGTCGCTTCGTTCAACACGAGCGTCTACGCCGGCCAATTCAACGAGATGATGGACACGTTCGGGACCGTCATCCCGTACATCGGCCAGAAGTTCGTTCCGGCGGGCGTGGCCGTCGGGCTGACCGGATACGAACGCGCGAAGGAGAAGGTGGACGGCGAAATCGTCGCGCTGCCGACCACCTCCGCGCCGGACCACCCGGCGCTCTCCGCGCGAGGCGAGGGGATTCGAATGGCCCTCGAAGCGCAGGACGACGTTCGAGTTCTCGATACGCTGAACGTCAGCGGCGACCTCTCACAGGCGATCAACCGTGTGGACACGAAGTACAGTTCCTCGCCCGACATCAACCTCATCCTCGGGACGGCCCTGCAGGGCGCTATCGCCGGCGGTCGCCTCGTGGAGAACAACAGCCTGCAAGGAGAGATGACGGTCGGCGGCTTCGACCTCCCCGAGCCCACCCTCGAAGGGATCGCGAAGGGAACCATCGACTTCACCGCCGGACAGGACCCCTACAGCCAGGGGAACATGCCCGTCAACATGATGTGGAACTACATGGAGCGGGGAATCCCGATGAAGGACTTCAACACCGGTATCTCCGTCATCGACCAGTCGAACCTCGAGTTCGCTCGCACCCGCTCCGGTTCCTGGGGTGCGCTACAGAGCTGGCAGGACAGCAACTACTGACCACCGATCCGGCCCATCAGTTGGCACTGACCGGAATCGACACGCGAACCCGCCTTTTTCCCACGTGGGGACGGTAATGGCCCGATACCGCCGCGAGCGCGGCGTCGGTCCACCGGCGTGAACGGTCTCCCGACCTTCACAGATACCAATGTTTTATAATTGATGAAGACGAGCGTACCTGTATGGCAGAGGTCGACGCCTCGGTATCAAGAGACAGCGGTCTAGGTAACGTGTCACGGTTATTACAGAGCCGGGAGGTCGGAGCGATACTCGCGGTGAGTGTCCTCCTCGTTCTCGGGACGATCGTCCGGGCTGACGTGTTCCTCAGCGCGGACAACCTGGTCGGAATCGTTCGGAACACGGCGGTGACGGCGATCATCGGGTACGGGATGACGCTGCTGATGGTGTCCGGCGAGTTCGACCTGTCGGTCGGGTCGCTGATGGCCGTCTGCGGCGCGCTGGTCGCGACGATGTACGGGACCGGCTACCCCATCCTGTTCGTCGTGTTGCTGGTGCTCCTGTTCGCTGGGCTGTACGGGCTGTTCCAGGGGCTGATGATCACCAAACTGGGACTCCCTTCGCTGATCGTCACCATCGGGACGCTGACCCTACTTCGGGGGGCGAACCTCGTCATCCTGCAGGGCCAGACGGCGACGATATCGAGCGATAACTACCCGCGACTCATCTACTACATCGGTGGCGTCGCGGAACTCGGACAGGGGCCCGCCCTGCTCAAGCAGTTCCCGATCCAGATCGTCTGGACCATCGCGTTCCTGTTCTTGGGCTACTACGTCCTCAACAAGACCGCGTTCGGCTACCGGGCGATGTTCACGGGCGGGAGCAAGGAGAGCGCGAGTCGGACGGGGATCAAGACGGACCACGTCAAGATTATCAACTTCATGCTGGTCGCGCTGCTGGCGGCGTTCGCCGGCATCGGCCAGCTCGCGTTCACGCAGGCCGTCTCGCCCTCGACCGGTCAAGGCACCGAACTGATCGTCATCGCGAGCGTCGTCATCGGGGGGACGAACCTCTTCGGCGGCGAGGGTTCGATGCCCGGCACGTTCCTCGGCGCGCTCGTGTTCGCGCTCACGCAGAACATCCTCGTGCTCGCCGGCCTGGGCGTTCGCCTGTTCCAGGTGTTCACGGGTATCTTCATCATCTCGGCTGTGCTGATCGAAGTGCTGAGCCGGGACGTCCGCATCGAGTACCTGACCGAGGAGTACATCGACCCGCTCACGGACCTCGCCGGCGACGCGGAGTCCTTCTTCGAGTACGTCCGTAGCGACGTCCAGGGGATCGACGAGCCGCTGATGTTCGCGACCATCGGGACGCTCATCCTGACGCTGGTGACGCTGGTCGCGATGACCGTCGTCGACTTCGCGGTCGGTTGGGCCTTCTCGTTCACCATCGTGCGCCCGGGCGTCGCGGCCCTCGGGACGCTCCCGCTGGTGACGTTCATGATGATGGCCGGCCTCATCCTGCTGTCGGCCGTCTTCCTGCACGCCGGCGCGAAGGCCGTCGGGACGCGGCGCGACTTCGACACCACGCTTCAGAGCGTGATCTACAGTTTCGCGCCGACCGTCCTGTTGTTCGTGCCGATTCTCCTCTCGGGCTGGAACTTCGTCGCCCCACTGGTGATCGGGGCGGCCGCGCTCGTGTTCCTCCCGGCGCTGTACCTGCTGTACCGCTCGACGCAGGTCCTACACGAACTCGGCGGACGTGACGCGGCGCTGTCGGTCGCGACGATGGTCGTCCTCTGGGCGCTGGTCGTCGCCTTCACGCTGACCCAGGTCTCGGGCGTCAACTGACGCGGACTGTCGATCCGCTTTTCGCCCGATCACATTGCGGACCCGGCTGATCGCCTGGGAGTGACCCCGGCGCGGCGACGCGCCGTTCCGGCCACCTCGTTCCGTTCGGTACTGCCCGCGCTTGCGTTCGCTGGCGCGTCGCGAATGACCGATACAGCGCCTCAGCCGCGGCGTTCTCGGACGGTACGACCCGCCAAATTTATAATGGTGGATGACGAGATTCGTACCATGTCAAAGGCAGACGAGTCCACCGTAAGTACTGACGTGAGTACCGCTTCCGCGTCGAAGACTGACGACGACACGATTCTCTCCGTGGAGAACGTCTCGAAGCACTACGGCGGCGTCGTCGCTCTGGAGGACGTCTCGCTCTCGATCAAGGAGAACGAGGTGCTGTCCATCGTCGGCGACAACGGGGCCGGGAAGTCGACGTTCATCAAGCTCCTCTCGGGGGTCATCCCCGCCACCTCCGGCTCCTTCCACATGCGCGACCCGGAGACCGGCGAGATGGAGCACATCGTCCTCGAATCCCCGTCGATGGCCAAGCGCGCCGGCATCGAGACGGTGTTCCAGGACATGTCGCTCTCGCTGCAACACGACGTGGCCTCGAACGTGTTCATGGGGCGTGAGCCGCTGAAAGACGGGATTCCGGGCAAACTCTTCCGGCGGATCGACCGCGAGTACATGGAACAGCGGTCCATCGAGGCGCTCGACGAGATCGGCTTCGAGATCGACCCCCGGGCCATCACCGAAGAGCTCTCCGGCGGGCAACAGCAGGCCGTCGCGGTGGCTCGCGCGCTAATCTCCGACCCCCGGGTCGTCATCCTCGACGAGCCGACGGCCGAGGTGTCCGTCGAGGGGTCACAGAAGATCCTCGACCTGATCGAGGAGCTTCAGGCCTCCGGGAAGACGGTCATCTTCATCACGCACAACCTTCAGGAGGTCTTCGACGTGGCCGACCGCGTGGCCGTGCTCCGCTCGGGGAACCTCGTCGCGGAACTGGACAACGACGGGACCATCGACCGCGAGGACCTCGTCGGTCGGATGACCGGCGCGATCCAGTAACGCGCTTCTCGTCTGTCCTCGCCTCGCTTCGTCGCGTCTCGTTCTCGGCCGTCGCGCTACCCGTTTCAGCGGCCCGTTCGTCGCTCGTATCGCCTCGACTCACGCCGCCGAGGGAAACCTATTTGTGATCGTCTCCCGCATCTTCGCACGTCATGAAAGTAGGGATGATCGGAGCAGGGAGTATCGCCCAGATAATGCACCTTCCGTACCTCGCGGAGCTTCCCGAGGTGGAGATCGAGGCGCTCGCCGACCCTGGTGAGAACACGTCTGAGACGCTGGGCGAGCGGTACAACGTTCCTAACCGCTACCAGGACAGCGAGGCGCTCATCGACGAGCAACGAGAGAACCTCGACGCAGTCGTCATCGCCACGCCGATGCAGACCCACGCCGACCTCGCCATCGCCGCGCTCGAAGCGGGACTACACACGTTCGTCGAGAAGCCGATCGCGGTCACGCCAGAGGACGCAGAGCGCGTCGTCGAGACGGCAGAGAGCGCCGACGCGGAGTGCATGGTCGGCTACATGAAGCGCTACGACCCCGGCTTCCAGCGCTTTGCCGAACTGGTCGACGACCTCGATCAGATCGACCTCGCGACCAGCGTCGTCATCCCGCCGGACGTGGGGGCGGTCCTCGAAGACACGTACGACCTCGTCCAGGCCGACCTCGACGACGCGTTCATCGAGGAGAGCATGGCCACTCGCCAGCGACAGTGCGCCGAGGCCATCGGGACAGACGACGAGACGCTCGGGCGCGCCTACGGCTATCACTTAGAGAGCATCTGCCACGACGTGAACGCCCTGCGCGGCGTGTTCGGATCGGTCACGGGCATCGACCACGTCGACGTGTTCAACGGCTGGAAGTACCTGACGGCACAGCTCCGTTACGAGGGCGACCTCCGCTGTATGCTCGAATCCGGCGCGACGGACCGACTGTGGTACGACGAGCGCATCCAGGTGGACGCGCCGGACCGCTCCGTCTCCATCGGCTTCTCCAACGCGTTCATCAAGAACACGCCGGCCGACGTGCGCGTGAAGCAAGGCACGGAAGAGACCGAGGAGACGGTCCACACGCCGTCGTACGACGAGGCGTTCAAACGCGAACTCGAACACTTCGCGCGCTGTGTCGAAGGCGACGCGACGCCGCGGACCACGCCGACCGACGCGCAGCGCGACGTGGAACTCATCGCCGACCTGTTCCGCGAGTTCGAGGGCCGGGACCTCGTCGGCGACATCCGGACGTAACTCCGCGGTCGATTCCCCCTCGTAAAAACGTCTAGCGGGTACTTCTGACGCCGCTCAGCGCTCGGCGACCGACCGCAGGTGGTCGATGTTCTCCTTCGCGTGGACCAGCGGGTGGTCCTTCTGGTTCTCGATCTCGATGGTCCGGTGGCCGTCGTAGCCGACCGCGTCGAGGGTCGCAGAGACCTCGCCGAAGTCGATGTCGCCCTTGCCAAGGTCCGTGAACGCCCAGATGTAGTTCACGATGCTGTCGTAGTCTTTCTTGCCGGCGGTGAGGTTCTCGACGTGCGTCTGAAACTCCGCCGGCGGGTCGATGTCCTTGAGGTGGACGTAGGCGATGTCGTCTGCGAATCGCTCGATTCCCTCGGTGATGTCGCCGTAGGCGTAGTAGTGGGCGGTGTCGAACAGGAGTTCGAGGTTGTCCGGCCCCTCGTCGAGCCACCGGCGGATCTCCTCGGGCTGTTCGACGTGCGCGCCGCAGTGGTGGTGGACGACGGGCGTCACGCCGGCCTCGGCCGCGGCGGCCCCGATCTGGTCGAGCCAGTCGGCGAACGTCTCGTCGTCGACGACGCCGCGAGGCGGCGGGAGGATGCCGAGGAAGTCAGCGCCGAGCGAGCCCGCCAGCGCCGCGCCGTCGACGGCCGCTCGCAGGTCTTCCTCCGTGTTGAGCCAGCCGGCCATGACGCAGTACAGGTCGAGTTCGTACTCTTCGAGCAGGTCACGCAGTGTCGATTCGCCGATTGCCTCCGCCTTGCCGAGACCGATCTCGACGCCGTCGTAGCGGCAGGCCGCGAAGTCGCCGATGCCCTCGGAGACGACCGCCTCCGAGTCGTACATGATGGTCGCGTATCCGGTTCCCATACGAATACACCTCACACGGGCCAGGGACAAAACGTTTTGTACACGAGTCGGCCCGTCGGCGGTCGATGTCCGGGTCCAACTGGGGGGACAGAATCGAGGGCGCGTGACAGGTAGTCTTTCAGGCGCTTACTGCCCGGTGATCGACCACCAGTAGTCGAGGTTCTCTTTTGCGTGGATGACGGGGGGCTTGTTCTGGTTCTCGACCTCGATGGTGATGTGGCCGTCGTAGCCGATCTCGTCGAGCGCCTCGTGAACGGCGGCGAAGTCGATGACGCCCTCTCCGAGGTCGGTGAAGGCGTCGTAGTACAGGAAGACCGTGTCCAGCTTGAACTCCCCGTTAGAGATCGCTTCGACGAGGTCGTCGAAGTTCGCGCCCGGTGCCACGTCCTTCAGGTGGACGTACTCGATGTCGTCGGCGAACCGGCGAACGCCGTCGGACACGTCGCCGTCGGCGCTTTCGGGATCGTACGGGTAGTGGTGCGCCGAGTCCCACAGGAGGCCGAGGGAGTCCGGTGCGCGGTCGAGCCACTCTTCGATCTCGTCTAGCTGTTCGACCTTCGTCCCCCCGTGGTGGTGCAAGACTGGCGTGACGCCGGCCTCGGCCGCGGCGTCACAGACCTCCCCGAGCCAGCGCTCGAAGTCCTCGTCGGCGGTCGTTCCGCGGTGGGGCGGCAGGATGCCGAGATACGGCGCGCCGAGGTCGGCAGCCGTCTCTGCGCCGGCGGCAATCCGGTCGGCCGCGCCCTGGGTCTCCAGCCACTCGCCCATCGTGCAGTAGAGGTCGAGGTCGTAGGCGTCCAACTGCTCGGCGAACGCGTCCGCACCGACGGCCTCGATTTCGCCCAGGCTCGTCTCGACGCCGTCGTACCGGCAGGCTCCGATGTCCGCGAGTCCGTCGAGCAACGATTCCTCGCCGTACATGATAGTCGTGAATCCGACTCCCATACAACCTACCACATCCCAGGTCGATATATAAATTGGGGAACGCCCCCGCGGCGCGCTTGATGCGGTCGGTCGCCAGAAGGCTTCCCCCAGCGACCGACACGGAACCTGATATTTCTGGCCATCTCGTTCGCACACGACGAACGATAATCTCCTGGTGTGGGTGCGGAACGATGTTTCGACGGCGTGCCAGTCGCGCTCGGTACCCTTCGACGATTTCTCTCCCGGGCCGTTCGTACTGGCCGAACGAACCTCTCGCCTGGAATAACATATGTACTCGTGTTACGATTGTGCTCCACCCGCAGTTGCCAGCAAATACGCAATCTCACCACCCTCGAACACGATGCCATACCGCATCGTCCTCCGTGGATACGTCCAGGGCACATCAATCGTTCGCATGCTCCGAACGAATTGCCCCCGTTAGACCGAGCGACCGTCTCGGTGACTCTCGGGTGGCTCCGCTCTAGAGAACGCGATTCGGACTGCAGAACGACGTATGACCGAGTCGACTCACTCCCGCTGGACGTACGTCACAGGACTGTCCGCGTTCAGGAGGATCTGCTGTGCGTGGTCGCCGAATATCGCCTTCCCGGCCGGCGATCGTCCCGCGCCGCCGATGAACAGCTGGTCGATGTCGAGTTCGTCGGCGACCCGGACGACCTCCGTTTCGGGATTGCCGACGATACCGCGGATCTCGTACTCGATGCCCAGTTCTTCGAGGCGGCCCGCCGGCGTCCTGACGCCCTCGTGTCGCGACGCCATCTCGTCCGGCTGGAGCGCCGCGGAGGTCGGGTCCAGGTCGAGGTCCTCCATGAGTTGGTCGTACTCGTCGTTCGTGAAGACGTGCACCAGGTACACCGTCGCGTCCGTCGGCCCGGCGACCGCGATCACGCTTTCCAGTAGTCGCTCCACGTGATCCCGGTCGTTCGGTCCGACTGCGAGCATGACGTTGTCGATGGTCTCCGACATGACTCCACTGTTCGGTCACGACTCCATTAACTGTTGTGCCTCCGCCGTCAGTCGGCCTCGCTCGCCGGGGACCGGTCGTGATACACTTCGGGCGTGATCGGGTTCGGCGTACATGGTTAGTCGCGCGCTTCCCGCCTGAGCGAAGTCGTAGGCGGTCCCGAACCGGCGGCGGCGCCGGGACGGAACGCCGAGGTTGCGGTCGGATTCCAAAGGCTTTGTATCGGTCGGTTGCGGAGTCGTCGGTATGACAGAGAGCGTAGTGGTACTCGGAGCGGGATATGCAGGCGCTGGCACGGTCGCTAGCCTGGAAGCGGAGTTGAACGGAGAGGCAGACGTGACGTGGATTTCGGACACGGACTACCACCTGGTGTTGCACGAGGCCCACCGCTG
>ENA-ORCR01000118-ORCR01000118.1-marine-metagenome-genome-assembly--contig:-NODE-118-length-88446-cov-6.603730_pt1 | contig 88446 bp, 86 predicted proteins | sample MGYA00237782_ERZ508514 | MGnify/ENA primary metagenome ERZ508514 (study PRJEB26185, sample SAMN06268960) | marine metagenome | isolation source: Eden Landing Ponds, San Francisco, CA, USA | place...
CGAACGGGCGCTTCACGCCCGTGAGCAGAGAATGGTCGCCTTCGGCGACCCGACGATGAAAAAGGTGGCTCGGAAGCCTTTTCCGATTGACAGCCGTATCATAGTTTAATTATGGGTATCGGTGGCTCGGACATGTACCGGCAGCAGATCCTCGATCACTACAAGAACCCCCGGAACTACGGGGAGATCGAGGAGCCGACGTTTACCCACATCGGCGAGAACCCGATGTGCGGCGACGAGATACGGATGGACGTCGTCCTCGACGAGAGCGAGGAGACAATCGAGCAGGTCGCCTTCCAGGGCGACGGCTGCGCCATCTCCCAGGCCTCCGCGTCGATGCTATCACAGGAGTTGGCGGGGATGGCGGTCGAGGACCTGGAAGCGATGGACCGCGACGACATCACAGAGATGCTCGGCGTCGATATCTCGCCGATGCGGGTGAAATGCGCCGTCCTCGCCGAGAAGGTGGCACAGGACGGGGCGGAGATCTACTTCGGCGAGAAGGACATCGACCGGACGACGACTGAAGACGACGACTGAAACGGGCACACACACCGTCAGTATTCTTTTTATACTACGTCACACGTCACTCGGCCTATGCCAGGCAACGACTGGGATCCTGACGACTACGACGACCGGCATGGGTTCGTCCACGAACACGGCCAGTCGGTCGTCGACCTGCTGGACCCCCAACCGGGCGAGCGGGTGCTGGATGTCGGCTGTGGCACGGGCCACCTGACGGCGGAGATCGCTGACAGCGGAGCCGAAGTGGTCGGCATCGACGCGTCGGCGGAGATGGTCGCCCAGGCCCGGGACGCCTATCCGGACCTCACGTTCGAGCAGGCGGACGTTCGGTCATACACCGCCGACAGGCCGTTCGACGCGGTGTTCTCGAACGCGGCGTTGCACTGGATACCCGGTGACGACCACGACGCGGTGCTGTCGACGGTCGCCGACGCGCTGAGCGAGACCGGGCGGTTCGTCGCGGAGTTCGGTGGAGCTGGCAACGTGGCGGCGATAACCGACGCGCTCGTCGCCGAACTCGACGCTCGCGGCTACGAGGTCGACCATCCCTGGTACTTCCCGAGTATCGGCGAGTACGCGCCGCGGGTCGAATCACACGGGCTCGAACTGCGGTTCTCGCGGCTGTTCGACCGGCCGACGCCGCTCGACGGCGGCGAGGACGGGCTCCGGAACTGGATCGGAATGTTCGGCGACGAGTTCTTCGCCGATGTCGAGGACGACGAGCGAAACGCCGTTCTGTCCGCCGTCGAGGACCGGCTCCGGCCGACGCTGTTCGACGGGGACACCTGGGTGGCCGACTACCGGCGGCTGCGGCTCGTCGCCGGTCGCTAGCGGAGAAGTGGGCTGACTGATGGCCTGTGATTCAGGCCAGGAACACGTGCCGCGGTCGGTCGGCCAGCACGTCGCGACCCCAGTCGACCGTCTCTGAGAAGTCGTCCGAACGGAAGAACGCCATCGCGTCCTCCTGTGAGTCCCACTGGCTCGCGATGAACATGTCGTTCTCGTCGTCGTGGTTGAACAGCAGCGAGGTCTCGCGGTGGCCGTCCATCTCTTCGAGCAGGCCGCCGACGGTGTCGAACTTCTCGACGAAGTCCTCGTGGTACTCGGGCTTGACCGTGTAGAACATCCCCATCGTCCCGAACCCGTCGCCCTCGCCGTGGCGGCCGACGACGCCGGGCAGGTCGGTGAGGTAGTCGCTGGCGGTCTGGGCGGCGTCCTCGGTGTCCCACAGCGACGCGACAGCCGAGACATCGCCGTCGGTGTCGCCGTACACCGTCGTCTGGACGTGGGTGTCGTAGCGGTCGAACGCGCTCCGGAGGTCCGCGACCTCCTCGTCGAGCGTCTCCGCGTCGGCTTCGGAGTACACGACCAGCGCGTACACGTCCTCGCCGTGCGGTTGCCCGGCGTAGACGCCCGCCGATTCGAGCGTCTCGCGGATCGACTGCGACGACTCGGCGGTCTGGGCCTCACTGCCGTCCTCGGTTTCGCTACTCTCGGCACCCTCGCCGAGCGGGCCGCCGAGTTGCTCCTCGACGCCGTCGATATCGGACAGGAACCCGGCCGCCGTCTCGGCGGCGTCTTTCGCCGTCCAGATGCTGACGGCGTAGGTCTGGCCGCTGTCGGCGCGCACGGCCGTCTGGACGTGGCGGTCGTAGTGGTCGAAACTGCTCTCGAGGTCGGACACGTCGTCGACGATGTCCTCCGCATCCGCCGAGGAGTGGAACACCAGCGCGTAGTCCCCGGCGTCGTACGCCTCACCTTCGTGCAGTCCCAGCCGACCGAGCCGCTGTGCGGCGTCGTCGACCTCCTCGAAATCGGCCGAGACATCCGGCCGGCCGCCCGAACTGCTCGACGATCCCGAGTCATCCCCGTCGGAGGACTCCTCCGAATGCGGATGGTCACCCTCGCTGGCGCTGCCGGGGTGGGCACCGCCGTGACTATCGGTGTCCCCGCCGGCATGTGCCCCGGCCTGTGCGTCGCTCGCTGTCGGCTCTTCTGCGTGGCTGTGGCTCGCGCCGGCATCAGTCGGAGCGTGCTCGTGTTCCGCGACGTCCGCCGGCGTCTCCGGAACCGACTCGTCGTCGGTCGGCACCCGCTGGCCGGCCAGGACGGCCGGCAACTCGGAGGGGTCGAAGCGCCGGCCGACGTAGAACGGGCCGAACTCGGCGAACTGCGAGGTCGAGGGGTCAAAGCGCATCTCGGTCAGCAGCTCCTTGATGTGGCGCATGTCGTCGCTCCAGAGCGTGATGCCCCACTCCCAGTCGTCGAAGCCGATGGAGCCGGCGATCATCTGGTTCACGTCGCCGCCGTAGGTGCGGCCGATGTCGCCGTGGCGTTTGATGTGGGCCGCCCGCTCCTCGAAGGACGTGTCGTACCAGTTCTGGTCGGGCTGGCGGCGCTTGCTCATCGGGTAGAAGCAGACGAACTCGTCGTCGGGCACATCGGGGTGGAGCCGGGCCTGGATGTACTGGGCCAGCCCGGAGTCGTCGTCGACCTCGCCCTCGAAGTACTCGCGGGACTTCTCGGTGTAGCCCGAGGCCTCCGTCACGGAGACGTAGGAGAACTCCCGCTCGGTGAAGGCGGCGAACTCCGTCTGCTCGAAGTGCCGTTCGGCGGCGTCAAGGTCGCCCATCGTCGGCCGCAGGTGGAGGATCATGATGTCAGCCTTGTGACCCATGACGGTGTACACTGCCGTCTGGCCCTCCTCGGCGTCTTCGACGGCTTCGTACGCATCGAGGAAGCCGATACCCTCCGAGAGCGCACGGTCGCGGACTCGCTGGGGGGCCTCGCGCCAGGCGTCCCAGTCGATGCTCCGACAATCGTGCAGCGCGTACCAGCCCTCTTCCGTGGCTGGCGGCTTTCGTTGGTCCATAGATGCCGGTTACAGGTCGATAGTAAGGAAACTTCCCATGTCGTTCCGCGACGGCAACTTCTGAGCCAGCAGTTCGGACTGTGTCTTTATTATTTCGACGTGTCAGCTGGTCGGTGTTGTCGCATGAACAACCCAATCGATAGACGGGTCGCAACTGCCCTCCAGTCGTACACGGTACTTGCGGTTATCGCGATTCTTATCGGTGCCGCAGTCGTGCCGTATGCGGCACCTGTCGCCGAGGGCGACGAACAGTACGTCGCTGTGGTGAACATCGACGAAACGATTTCCAGTTCCAGCTCACAGGATACGATACAGAAGCTCCGCGAACTTCGCAGTAACGAGTCAGTGGAGGCGGTCGTTCTCCGGGTATCGAGCCCCGGCGGCAGCGCAGCCTCCAGCGAGTCGATGTATCTGGCCGTCAAGCGGCTCTCAGCGGAGAAGCCGGTATACACGAGCGTCAGCCAGTACGCCGCCTCCGGCGCGTACTACACCGCGGTCCCGAGCGACCGCATCTACGTGACGCCGGCCAGTATCGTCGGCCACGTCGGCGTCATCGGAACCGCGCCGACCGACGGCCTGAGTTCCTCCGCCACAACCGGGCCCGACAAGGCCCATCGGGGCATGACGCGCGACGAGTACTTCGCAAGCCTCGAATCGATGAAACGGTCCTTCGTCGGTGCGGTCATGACCGAGCGCGGTGACAAGCTTGAGGTATCTCGAGAGACTGTCGCGGAAGCATCGGCCTATCAGGGCGGCCGCGCGGTCCAGACCGGCTACGCCGATGAAGTCGGCGGACTCGAAGCCGCGATAGCCGGCGCGGCTGAAGCCGCCGATCTCTCGGAGTACCAGGTCGTGTACCACAACCCCGCGGACCCGCAGGGACTGCTCCTCCTCAGTGGCGGGAGTGGCGCCGGCGGGAACACCACCGTCGCCGCCGAAAGCGCGCCGTACACGTTCCGCGGTGTCGATTCAGTCCACTTCCTCATGATATACGGCGCGCCGGAGAACCAGCAGGTCATCTACAACAGCAGCGCACAGGGAGGTGCCTGAAATGGCGGATACAGGTACGGTCGCCCGTGTCGGCTTTTTCATCGCTGTAGTCGTCCTCGCAGTCGTCGTCGGAACTGCGGCGATGGGAGGCGGTAGTCAGCCAGCCCCCGACGTAGCCCAGCTGAACGCCGCATCGTTCAACAGCGACGAGGCCGTCGCGACCCCAGCAGACGAGAGTGGCGACCTCTCGATGTCGGCCGACGCCTCCGGGAAGGTCGTCGTGGTCGACGTCGCCCACGCCGGAGATATCGACCGCGAAGCGCTCACGCCGCTCGTGTCGACCCTGACCGAAAACGGTGCGACGGTGCGCTACCACGTCGGTGAGCGGCAGAACGGTCGCCCGCTCAACGAGTCACTCCGTTCGGCTGACGCCCTCGTCGTCCTCGGCGCGGAGCAACGCTACACCGAGAGCGAACTGAACGGCCTGGCCGCGTTCAGCGACGCCGGCGGTCGCGTGCTCCTGCTGAACGAGCCGTCGCAGGCGAGCCCCGCCGGACTGGGACTTCTCAGGCCGGTCGCCTCGGACAGCGTGACCAAGCCGATGGCCCCACTGGCGAGCCAGTACGGCCTCGCGTACGGTAACGGCTACCTGTACAACATGCACGAGTACGACACCAACTACCGGAACGTCTACGCGACGCCGACGAGCGACACGGCACTCACGGAGGGTGTCGACCGGACGGTCTTCTACGCCGCCGTCCCCATCGAAGGCGGCGACGCCGTCGTCACTGCGACGGAACAGACAACGCTCTCACAGACCCGGCGACAGGACACGTACGGTGTCGTCGCCCGCTCGGGGAACGTCGTCGCTGTCGGGGACACGAACGTCCTCACCCAGGAATTCCTCTACCGGGCCGATAACGAGCGACTGGTCGGTAACCTGCTCGATTTCCTCGTTACAGGCGAGAAATCGCCTGCAGACGCACCACAGACCGCCGATTCCGGCGGCTCCAGACCCGGCGGCGCGCTTCCCGGTGCCGGCACAAGCGGTGGCGACGTACCAGCACCCGCACCGGAACCGGCACCTGAACCGGATTCAACCCCGACACCTGAACCAACCGAGACTTCGACGCCGGACGAATAGGGCATCACTACGCGCTTTTGGCAAGTAGGCTGGCAGAGCAGGGTCGTGAAATAACGGCTGCCGGACTGCGGCGGGCGCAGTCAGTCGTCGAGATCGAACACACGGCGCAGTTCACGCTCGATCTCGTCGATGTATTCGGAGAGCACAGCGTCGAGTTTCTCGTCGTCGACGATGACCGCCGAGAGCCGCTCGGTCGGGTTCTCTGGCAGTTCGACACTGAACTCGCCGTCCTCGTAGAACGGCTCGGACTCGTTGAGGATCTGCTGGTCGATGGCGTGGACCAGTTCGGAGTCGTAGGTGTCGTTCATCCGCTCGAACGCGTTCTTGTACGCCTTCTGCAGTTCCGGGAAGTAGTTCGCGTACTTGTCTTCGAACTTCTCGGGATCGAACTCTGTCATTGCCAGAATGCTACGGGGCTGGGGATAAAGATGACCCGATGTTCACCGTTGTATCGTGCGTGCGTCCTTCTGCGGGAGGTACATGGTGAGGTACGCGACGAAGCAGATACCGAAGATGCCACCCAGGACGAGAAAGACGCGGATGTCCAAGCCGGCAATCGCCGCGATGATCTCTTCCAGCGTCGTCCGCGGGTTCGCGAAGCCGAACGTCTCAGTGTAGGCCAACAGGCCGGCGACGACGACGAGTGCGATATCGAACAGGCCCCGAGAGTCCATCGTGGGGTGTTCGGAGAAGCGGACGTATAGCTTTTATTGCTGATACTGGCCGTCAGTGTCGTCGGTCGGCCTGCCGCTCCGTTTGCTACGTTTCGGCTACGATAGTTGCTCGCTGATAATCTCGTCGGCCGCCTCGATGAACGCCGATTCCTCGCCGGTCGGGATAGTCGCGCCCGCCGCGATGTCGTGGCCGCCGCCGTCGCCGCCGACGGACTGGGCGGCCTCGCGCATCACGACCGAGAGGTCCACGCCCCGGCCGACCAGCGGCCCGGTCGCCCGCGAGGACACCTTCGTCTCGTCCTCGTCGGTGCTGGCGAACGCGATGATGGGCTTATCCGAGTCGACGCCGTCGGTCCCCAGCGCCATCCCGGCGACGATGCCGACGATGGTCTCGCGGATGGCGTCGCCGGCGTCGAACCACTGGACGGTCCCGGCCTGGGTGACGCCGCGTTCCTTGACGAGCGTGAGTCCCTCCGAGAGGTTCCGGCGGTGGTTCGACAACAGCGTTCGCGCGCGCTCCAGCGGTGCGTCACGCTCGCCGAGACACACTGCCAGTCCCACGTCCGCCCGCTCGTAACGGGCTGTGGCGTTCAACAGCGTCGAAAACTCGCTCGCGTCCCGGAGTTCCGTCCCACGCGGTTCCGCAGTCAGGGTGTAGGTCGTCCCGATGAGCGTCTCTATCTTGTCCGCCGGGACACCGCGCTCGACGGCACGCTGGACCAGCCCGCTGGCGACGGTCTGGCGCTCGTCGTCGGAGAGGTCCGCCCACGTCCGCCAGTCTCCATCGGCTTTCAGGTCAAGCCCGAGACCTTCGAGGAACCGGGTCGCGCCGGCCTGATCGTTTGAGATTCCTGGAATCGGAACTTCCGTGGCGTACTCGAGCATTTTCGGCAGCGGCCGGGTCTGTTTGCCGTACAGCGAAAGGTCGGTACCCTCCTCCAACACATCGGCGGCGATGCCCTCCTCGACGAGGCCGGCGTTGGCCCCGACGAGTTCGCCGCCGACGGCCTGCATATCCCCGACCGCGCCGACGACCGCCAGCGCGGCGAGGTCTCGATTGTTCGTCTCTCCGGTCGAGAGCGCGCGGGCGAGAACGTACGCCGCACCCGCACCCGAGAGCTCCGACGCCCCGTTGATGCCTTCGAGCAGCGGATTGAGATGCGTCTCGAAGTCGGCGTAGCCGTCGGTGCCGACGACCGCGTCGGGGTGGCAGTCATCCGGGTCTGACGGCTGGTGATGGTCGGCGATGATTGCCTCGAAATCGCCCGCAGCGACGTGTTCGGATATGACATCGAGCTGGCCGGACCCGAAGTCAGTGAACAGGACGGTATCGTACTCGCGGGCCGCGATGCTCCCGATTTCGGCGGCGTCGAGTTGCTTCTTGAACACGGTTTCGACGGGGGTGCCGGCCCGCGACAGCGCCGCGGTGGCGATGGCGGCGCTGGTCAGCCCGTCGGCGTCGATGTGAGAGGCCAGCAACACGCGGTCGGCCGCCCGGAGTCGGTCGGCGCAGGCGGCCGCGCGGTCGGCGAGCGCTGGAACGGGGCCGGTCGTAGTCATCGTACCGGGGATAGGTGCGCTCCGGCATAAAAACGTTCAGACGCGCAGTCGTTCGTAGCAGGCCGGCGTGTCCCGTCAGGCGACCTTCCGCTGGTCGCTGAGCGTGACGGACCGGTCGGCAGTCTCGACGGTCGTCCGGACAGTTATCCAGCCGTCCGCCCGTTCGATGGCGTAGGCGTCACCGAACGACAGGTCGACGCGCCGGGTCGTAGTGTAGGACTCCTCCGCTTCGAGTGTTCCGACACCTTCGGACCCCTCCCAGACTACGTCACCGCCGTCGGTGGCGTTCCCGGCGTAAATCCGCGTGTAGACGGTGATATCCTCCGCCGTGCTGTTTTGCTGATTCGTCAGGGTGGAGGTCACGTCGCGGCAGGTCCGGCCGCACTGCTCGATGGCGTCGACAGTGAACGCGAACGGCGGCGTGCTGGCTGCGCCGCCGTCAGCGTCGCTCCCGTCGTCCGCGGTGGCGGTATCGTCGGGGGCGGTCTCCGTCGGGAACCCGGAGATATCCTCGCCGCTGCTTTCCGCCTGGAACGGACCGAGGCCAGCGACGAACGCCCCGCCGACACCGGCGAGCAGGAGCACCGCGACGCCGCCGACGGCGAGTAGCTTCCTGTTCATCTTAGCCACCGGCCTCGCCCGCCGCGTCACTCACGCCCGGTCCCAGACTGCCGTCGGTCCCGCCGGTCAGGAACTCCTGAATAAGTTCGAGGATTGTCGTGACGAAATCCGGGACCTGGTCCGGGAGGCCGCCGGGCGGGCCGACGGCGTTCGTCGCGTCGTCGGTGTCCACCGTGGGTGCGGCCGCAGCCGCACCGGTGAGGAGTGTCAGCGCGAGCAGCAGCGTGCCGACCGTGCGCAGTAGGGTTCGTGTCATCGTCACTTGTTCGTTGCTCCCGGCACCCCATCAAGTAGCCAGACGGTAAGCTCGAATAGCCGCGCGTTTCCGTCGTTTTAGTCGATTAAATCCGGATTAAATCGAGTAACACCCTGTTATTATAACCGTGTCAGCCATACGAGAGGACATGCTTTCTAGTATGACCGAGCCGCAGTCGGAATCGCTTCGAGTTACCCAGCGGCCAGAACAGGGCCGATGAGCCTCCTCCGACGGTTCGCGTTTGCGATCCGCGCCAAACTCAACGCCCTGCTAAACCGAACCTCGGACCCGGTTGCGGAACTGGACTACTCCTACGAACAGATGCGGGACGAACTGCAGGACGTAACCCGCGGTATCGCCGACGTGACGACGCAGAAGAAACGTCTGGAGATCCACCGAAACCGGTTGCGCTCGAACGTCGAGAAACACGACACGCAGGCCCGGGCCGCCCTACAGGAGGGTCGTGACGACCTCGCTCGTCGGGCGCTGGAGAAAAAGCAGGTGAACGTCAGCCAGATCACGGAGCTGACGGGCCAGATTGACGACCTGCAGGAGACCCAGGACCGGCTAGTCGGCAAGCGGGCCGAGCTCAGCAGCCAGATAGAGCAGTTCCGGACGAAAAAAGAGACGATGAAAGCCCGCTATCAGGCCGCCGAGGCGTCGGCGCGGGTCTCGGAAGCCTTTACGGGCGCTGGCGATACGATGGCCGACGTGCACCGCTCCATCGAGCGCGCGACGGAGCGCACGGAGCAGATGGAGGCGCGCGCGGCCGCGCTGGAGGAACTCGAAGCGAGCGGCCAACTCGAATCGGTGCTCGACGAGGGCGATTCGATCGACCAGGAACTCGACCGCCTCTCCAGCGAGCGGGCCGTCGAGAACGAACTGGCGACGCTGCGGGCCGAGATGGACGAGCGCGAGGCAGTCGAGGAAGCCGCGTAAGGGACTAGTCACCCGGCGGTCGGGTCGCCCGTGCGGCGGATAGTGACCGCCAGTAACGCGACGCCGACCGTCGCGACGCCGGCGAGCAGCGCCCAACTGGCCCGAAACGAGATGGCGTCCGCCAGGTACCCGAACGCCGGTGGCGCTAGGAGTGCCCCGCCGTTCAGCGCCGTCTGGCCGCCGGCAGTGGCCGCGCCCACTTCGTCAGTCGGGACCAGCGCGGTCATGCAGGCGTAGTACAGCCCCGTAAAGCCCAGAACTGTCGCGCCGACACCGACCAGCGCCGCCATCGCGACCGGTTTCGGAAGCCCGGGAATCGCCAGCGCAGCCAGCAGGAGGACGCCGAGAGTCGCCTGCCCGAGCAGTACGAGAGCGTTGGCCCGCGCCTCCGGCTCTGGTCGGCGGTCGGCCACCCACCCGGCGACGACGCGGCCCCCGCTCCCGGACACCTGCATCGCGGCGAAGCCCGCGCCGGCGACGGCGACGGACACCTCAACGGCGTCGGTCAGGTACAGCGTCGCGTAGCCGACCGTGGTGAACAGCGCCGCGCCCAGAAAGAACCCGGCCCCAGCGAGTGAGACGTAGGCGGTGTTCCGTCCGAGCGCCCGGACGTCGGGCAGTTGCCACTCCCCGCCCGGCGTCCCGCTGTATCCCAGCGCGAACAGGAGCGCGACCGCGACCGCAAGGCCGCCGACGAGGAGAAAGCCCAGATTCCAGGCACCGACCGACGGAGCGAAACTGACGACGAGCACAGCCGCGACGCCGCTTCCCCCGGTGACGCCCACCTGTTTGATGCCCATCGCACGCCCGCGGATGGCCGCGGGGATGGTCGTCACGATTGCGCGGTTCGTCGCTGGCATCGCCGTTGCGTAGGCAGCCCCGAGAACGCAGGCCGCCGCGAGCAGGGGGTAGTACGAGCCGGCGAGACCGACGGCAACGACGCCGAGCGCCAGCGCCAGTAGCCCACCCACCAGCACCGGTTTTTCACCGGCTCCGTCGACGACGGCACCCACCGGGAACAGGGCGACCGTGTACCCGAGCGTTCCGGCCGTCACGACGAGGCCGACCTGGAACCGGGAGAGCCCGATGGCGTCGCTCAGCAGCGCTGTGCCCGCGAACAGCGCGTAGAAACAGGTGCTCGCGATCGTTTGCCAGCCGGTCAGGAGTCCGAGCTGACGTGCCGAGGACGTCATTATCGGGCCGCTGCGCCCGTCATTCGTGGTGTGATGGGGCCGCCGCTTCGACGGCCTCGCAGGCCAGCGCCTCGAAGTCGGCCTGGTCGGGGACGACGTCGACCGAGATGCCGGCGTTTTCGGCCGTCTCCCGCGTCGGCTCGCCAATAGCGCCGACAGTCGCCCCGTTCAGCCCGTCGATGGCGGCCTCACGGACGCCTCGGTCCGCGGCCGCATCGAGGAAGTGCTGGACGGTGAGCGAAGAGGTGAACAGCGCCGCGTCGAGGTCGCCGTCGGCCGCCAAGTCCGCTGACTCGCCCGATTCTGGCGGTCGAACCAGCCGGTACAGCACGGTTTCGTGGACGTACGCCCCGGCGTTCTCCAACCCGTCGGTCAGCACCGCGGAGCCGTGGTCCGACCGGGCGACTTCGACTCTTGCGCCGGCCACCGCTCCGGACAGCGTTTCGACGAGTCCCGTCGAAGAGTACTCCGCGGGGATGATGTCGACGCCGTAGCCGGCCTCGTGAAGCGCCTCGGCGGTCGATTCGCCGATGGCACATACCGTCATCTCGCCGGGGTTCCAGCCGGCTTCGGCGGCGAGTTCGACGCCGGTCTTGCTGGTCAGGACGACGTAGTCGGCGTCGGTGCGCGGCGTGACCGGGCCGTCGTCGCCGTCACCGTCGATGTCGCCGGCCGCCGCTGGTTCGACCGCCAGCATCGGGTCCGGGACCGGGTCGGCGCCGAGCGATTCCAGCAGTTCGACCGCGTCATCGAGGCGGTCGTCGGCCGGGCGGAAGGCGGCCACGCGAAGGCGGGGTTCCTCGCGCATCAGTACCCCTCCAGAAACTCCACCACCCGCTCGCGCTCGCCGGCCACCTCGCCGATGACGGTGATCGCGGGAGGTTCGATATCGGCCTCATCGCGGACCGAGACGATACTGTCGAGCGTCCCGGTAGCGACTTGCTGGTCCGGCCAGGTGGCACGTTCGACGAGCGCGACCGGCGTATCGGGGTCCATCCCCGCCTCGCGCAGGGCCTCGGTGTACTGCGGCAGTTTGCCGACGCCCATCAGGACGACGAGCGTGCCGCCGGTCGCGGCCAGGGCCTCCCAGTCGACGGCCGATTCGTCCTTCGTTGGGTCCTCGTGGCCCGTGACGAAGGAGACCGAGGAGGTGTAGTCGCGGTGCGTGACCGGAATCCCGGCGGCTTCGGGACCGGCGATGGCGCTCGTGATACCCGGGACGACCTCGACCGGAACCCCGTTTTCCGCGAGATGGGCCAGTTCCTCACCGCCGCGGCCGAACACCGTGGGGTCGCCGCCTTTCAGCCGGACGACGGTGTTGCCTTCTTCAGCCAGTTCCACCAGCCGGGCGTTGGTGTACTCCTGCGGCGTCCACTCGCCGCCGGCGCGTTTGCCCACGTCCTCGCGTTTCTCCTCGGGAATCATCCCGATGATTTCGGGTCCGGGGAGCTTGTCGTGTAACACCACGTCAGCTTCCTCCAGCAGGCGCTTGGCCTTGACCGTCAGCAGGTCCGGGTCGCCGGGGCCGGAGCCGACCAGATACACCTTGCCGGGCGCGGCGTCCGTCATTCCTCGTCTTCCTCCCGTGCCGTCGCGGCGTCGTCGTCGGCGCCCGTCGAGTCCCGCTTGGCCTCGGCGATGAGATCGTCAGCACCCTGCTCGGCGAGTTCCGCCGCGAGGTCCTGTGCCGCGTCGATGTGGTACTCGGCCGGAATGTCACGGCCGACCGACACTTCCTCCGTGCCATCCTGTGAGAGTACGCGCACTCGCGTGTGGACGACACCGCCTTCCAGGTGGGCGTGGACGCCGATGGGCGCGACACAGCCGCCGCCGAGCTCTTCGAGAATCGTCCGTTCGACGGTCGTCTCGACGCGCGTCTGGGGGTCGTCCAGCCGGTCTTTGATGTCCAGCGCGAGGTCGCCGTCGACGGCGGTCACGGCCAGCGCGCCCTGACCCGGGGCCGGCACGAACCGGTCTGGGTCGAGGTCGGACATGCCGACGTAACGCGTGAGGCCGGCCCGGTGGAGGCCCGCCTTCGCCAGCACGATGGCGTCGTACTCGACGTCCGGGTCCCGCTCCATCGCCCGCCGTTCGAACTCGGTGAGGTCGTCGAACCACTCCTCGACCGTGCGGTCGTAGGGGTGTTCCTCCTCCTCGTCGGCGTCGGGGTCAGCGTCGTCCCCGTCGCCGGCGTCGCCCTTGTGCTCCTGTTCGGCCTCGTGGCGCTCCTGGTGTTCCTGCTGGAGCGACGGGGCCAGCAGCTTCGCGATGCGCGTGTCGACGTTGCCCCGGAGCGGCTCCACGGTGAGGTCGTCGCGCTCGGCGAGCAACTGCGCCTTGCGTCGCAGGCTCGACGTGCCGACGGTCGCGCCTTCCGGTAGCTCATCGAGCGAGCGGCCGTCCGGCGTCACCAGCACGTCCTCGGCGGCGGCCCGCTCGGGGACCGCCGCGACGACGAGGCGCTCGGGCCGTTCGGTCGGCATGTCCTTCATCGAGTGGACCGCCGCGTCGAGTTCGCCCTCCAGCACCTTCTCGTCGAGGCTGCGAACGAACGCGCCGGTTTTGCCCAGCCGGTGAATCAGTTCGTCCCGGATCTGGTCGCCCGTCGTCTCCACCTCGACGAGTTCGACCGACAGCCGGCGACTGCTCAGCGAATCCCGGACCGTCGCCGCCTGGCGCAACGCGAGGTCCGATCCCCGCGTCGCCAGTCGCAGTGTCTCCCCGCGTGTTGTCATACCCGACACTCCACGGTCAGCGCGTAAAAACGCACTTCTTCGTCGATTCGATGTCGTTACGCAGTCGTCTCGGGGAGCACAGTTCCGAGCACGCACTGCGAAACGAATCCCGCGGCGAACGTCGTCGCGCCGCCGGCGACGAGGGCGAAGTCGATCAGTCTGTTGAGCGTGTCGACGGGACCGACGCTTACCGTGAGGACTACGTACGCGTGCAGGAGCACGTACATGATCGGCAGAAAGACCGCCGTACAGAGCACGCCAGCAGCCGTCGCACGTCTAATGATCGGCGGGGCACGTCTACCGACCGGGAGGGAGGTGGCAAGGGCCATCGAGTGTGCGTTGTGGGCGATAGAAGTAGTTCTATTGGAAAACGCCACGGGCCGCTACAACTGTTACCACGGCTCGTTTTTCAGCCCGAGCAGGTAGGCGAGACCGTTGGTGACGACGTGTAACACCGGCGTCGCGACGACAACGACGACCAGCACCGGGAGCGTGAACGTCTCGGTGAACCACGACGGCGCGGCCACAAGCGCACAGAGCAACGCCCCGACGACGAAATCCAGTTGATCCAGTCCGGGGAACGCGGCGCCGCGCTCGCGGCCCGTCCGGCGTTTGAGGAATGACGCGCCGATGTCCCCGAGCATCGCGCCGAAGGCGAGTCCAAGCCCCGCACGGAGCGGAAACGTCGGGAGGTCGGTTCCCAGGGCGGCGCTCACGCTGGGCGCGGCCTGTGTCAGTCCGAGCGCGAGCAGCGTCCCGGCGGCGGTTCCGATCAGCGTCCCGCGCCAGGTCTTGCCGTCGCCGAGCACCCGCCGCCCGCCCCAGGTCCGACCGCCGTCTATCGGTCTGCCACCGCCAGCGAGTACCGCGGCGTTGTTCGGGATGTACGCCGGCAACATCGCCCACAGCGCCCAGACGACCGTGTCGACCGTCTCCATATCCCCGCCGTCTGGCCCCGTCGTCTTAACCTGTGTGGCTTCCTGGTGCAGTTACGGTAGCCCGGAGACGGCGACTGCGAACACAGAGCTATAGTAGCCATTGAAAATCAATGCACACCTGATCGCACTGCTGTCGTGCGATCAGTGTGTAAATCGTTTCAATTGTTACTATAGGGAGCACACGGACACGTCCACACCTGCGGCTAGCCACGAATCTAAAAAGAGCGAGAGCTGGCCTCAGAACGGCGCTTCGGGGCCTTCGTCTTCGTCGCCGCCAACGTCGCCGCCGCGGGACTCGCCGGGGAACGAGGGGCTCATGCCGCCGCTGCCGCCGGACATCCCTTCCTGCTGTTCCATCCCGGTGCGTGCGGTGACCTCGTTGATCTCCGGGATTTCCTTGGTCATGCGCGTCTTGATGGCCTGGATGGTCATCGGCGAGATGCCACAGCCGGAACAGGCGCCGCCGAGGCGGATCGTGACGCTGCCTTCCTCGCGGTCGATCTCCTCGATGGCCGCGCTCCCGCCGTGCATCTGAATCTGGGGGAAGTTGCGGCGCAGGAAGTTCGTGATTCGCTCGCGCAGGTCGTTGGCGTCCTCAGTCTCAGTGCTCATAGTGAATTGTATTCCGTCCCGGGAGGGCTTAGACCTTTGGACTAACATCTAGGTCGTGTTTAGTTAAGCGTGAAAAGTGAGGCGGACGGATTTCTTGGTGCCTATGCCAGAAATCAGCCGCCTCAGCGGGAATAGAGACTGGATTGATTTGGATTTTGTGGAGCGCGAGCGGACACCCGAGTCGGCGATGGCGTTGGGTATTCAATCGCACGTTGCGGGACTCTCGCTGTCGAATACCGTCGAATTACTCGATTCAGTGGGTGTCCAACGCAGTCGCAAAGCCGTCCACGATTGGGTGCAGAAAGCCGATCTACAGCCAGAATCCGGGAAAGCTCCGAATCAGATTGCGCTCGACGAAACGGTGATTCGCATCAATGACCAGCAATTCTGGCTGTACGCTGCCGCCGATCCGCAGTCGAACGAATTGCTTCACGTCCGACTGTTTGCGACGACTACGACCACCCTCACGGAAATTTTCTTGCGCGAACTTCGGCAAAAACACGATGTCGAAACTGCCGTGTTTCTCGTTGATGGCGCGAAACACCTCCAAACTGCACTGCAACGAGCAGGACTCCGATTTCAGATGTGTCGCCACGGAAATCGGAATGCTGTCGAACGGATTTTTCGAGAGCTGAAGCGTCGAACCTCGTCGTTTTCGAACTGCTTCAGTCACGTCGAACCAGAAACAGCCGAAAATTGGCTGCAGAGTTTCGCTCGCTGGCACAATGCTCCAAACTAAACACTATGGCTGGCACAATGCTCCAAACTAAACACTATGGCTGGCACAATGCTCCAAACTAAACACTATGAACATCTATACCACGGGGGATAAACCGCGACCCGCGGGCACCCGTGCCAGTTACCCCGAACACACCTGAAGCTTCTACCGGCGGGGTGAGTAGACCGTCGTATGACACCCCCCGCTGACGAAACGCGGCTATTCGAGTGTGAGACCTGCGGCGGCGTCGGCATCGGCGACAACCGACCGAAGTGCTGTGGCGAGCCGATGGCGGCGGCCGAGGCGACGGACGCGGCGGTCAGCGAGCCGTCGCTCGAAACCTTGCTGCAGACCGTCTTCGATATGTCCGGCACCGAGCTGGACGTCTGTCTCTGCGTCATGGAGGGCGGCGAGCTGACCGTGGCGAAGTTGGCCGAACAGATCGGCTACGACCGGAGCGTCGTCGCGCGGCATCTCAACCACCTCGCCGACCTCGGTGTCGTCGAGAAACGCCGGCGCATCAGGCCAGAAGGCGGCCACGTGTACGTCTACACGCCACAGCCGCCCGAAGTAGTGCGTGAGCGGCTCCGCGGAGAGTTCCTGTCGTGGGTCCGGCTGGCGACCGCGCAGTTGGACGACCTGCAGCGCGAGAAGGTCGAGGCGATAGCCGACGCCGGAACCGACGAGCGACAGTGGACCGTGTTTCAGGAGCAGTAGCGGCGACCGCGACGGCTCAGGTTGGGTCTCAGATGCGGTCCACGGTCGCGGCGTAAACGACCGCGAGGACGCCCCCGTAGACGACGTGCCACAGCAGCGACGGCGGCGCGAAGTTCGGGAACGGCGGCGAGGCCGGCGAGCCGACCGCACCGAGCCAGACTGGCATCAGAAGCGCGGCAAAGAGCGCCCAGGTGGCGACGCCCCAGCCGACGCCGAGTCCGAGCAGTTTGCCGGACGATTCCAGACCGAGGACCCTCGCTAGCCCGGCGAACATCACGCCCATCACAGCCCCGTGCGAGAGGTGGACGACGAGACCAGCGGCCGGGCTCGGCGGCGGCGCGAGGCCGTACAGGGACGGGATCGCGACAGCGAGCGTCGCGGTGTTCATCACGAGAATCAAGGCACCCATCACGGCGCTCCCGACGATACCGCCGAGCACGCCGGCTTTCCAGTTGCCGGTACTGACATCGTACGTCTGTGTCGTTTCTGTCGTCGTTGACATGCATACGATTGGTTGCGCCGTCTGTCAAAAGAGCCGGCGTGGCTGTTCGGCCCCGTACCACGTCCCCGGAAGAACTATACACCACCTCTCGTCGGCCATGGCCAGACAGGCAGCCAACTTTCAAGCCGGGGCCGGACGGACATGTGGGGTATGGCAGACTCCGACACAGTGATGGCTCGGTTCGAGACGCCCAAGCTCGACGACCTCCCCGAAGACCTGCAGGACCGCATCGCGGAGGAGACCGACCGCGCCGGCTTCACGCCGAACATCTTCCCGGCGATGGCGTATCGTCCCTCGCATTTCCGGGCGTTCTTCGCGTACCACGACGCGCTGGTCGAGGAGACGGCGCTGGAACGCGAGGAAGTCGAGATGATAATCGTCGCCGTCAGCGGCGTCAACGACTGCCTCTACTGCATCGTCGCCCACGGCGCGCTGCTGCGTATTTACGCCGACGCGCCCAAGCTCGCCGAGCAGGTCGCCGCGAACCACCGGACGGCGGACATCAACGAGACGCACAAGGCGATGCTGGATTTCGCCGTCAAACTGACCGAGTCGCCCGCCCGTATCGAGGAAGCGGACCTCGAACGGCTAGAGGAACACGGCTACAGCCGCCGCGCTATCTGGGACATCGGCAGCGTCGCCGCCTTCTTCAACCTCTCGAACCGCCTCGCACAGCTCGCCGACATCCGCCCGAACGACGAGTTCTACGACCTAGGACGCTGACGCGGCCTCACGCCGCCTCGGCCGGCCGCACTGCCCCAGCGCCACACTCCGGACAGGTCAGGTCCTCGACCGTCGCCGCGCGCTGTGCGAACTCGGTCCCGCAGTCGTCACAGCGGAACCTGTAGTGCTGGTCCCCGGAGCCGAACAGCTCGGAGACCGTGTCAAGCACACCCATACTATGTACTCACTATCCGGAGCCCCCAAAATCTTCCGGCTGAGATACATCTCCGCCGGGATTTGATACATATAGCATACATCACAGCGCGTATCTATACACCTAGTAGTTCTGGTCTTGCCTATCAGGGGCATCCACAGGTGTATGAACAAAACACTCTATCTGATGCAGAAGGACAGCGAAACCCGAATCGAAGTTGACGACGACGGCTACGACCGAATCATGGAGAACGGCAACGTCGTCGGCCACCACATGAGCAACCCCATCGTCAAGTTGACGTAAGGCGCCCGACGGAGCGAACTGGCTGACGCGCAACATCCGGGAGTTTTTGCCGCTGGCTCTTGAAGCCGACAGCAATGAGTGACGCCGACGGCGGTCCGAAGCAGGTCTCGGACCCGGCCTACCACAGCGAGAACCACACGGCCGCCCAGACCTGCGGCTGGACGAAAAACGCCCTTCGCGGCGAAGGGAAGTGTTACAAGTACGTCTTCTACGGTATCGAGTCCCACCGATGCATCCAGATGACGCCGGTCGTGAAATGCAACGAGCGGTGCGTGTTCTGCTGGCGGGACCACGCCGGCCACGCCTACGAACTCGGCGACGTGGAGTGGGACAACCCCGCGGCGGTCGCCGATGCCTCCGTGGAACTCCAGCGGAAACTCCTCTCTGGCTTCGGCGGCAACGACGAGGTCCCGCGCGAGGTGTTCGACCAGGCGATGGAGCCGCGCCACGTCGCCATCTCGCTGGACGGCGAACCGACCCTTTACCCCCACCTGCCGGAACTCATCGAGGAGTTCCACGACCGCGACATCACCACCTTCCTCGTCTCCAATGGGACCAACACGGAGATGCTGGAGCGGTGTGACCCCACGCAACTGTACGTCTCCGTCGACGCCGCCGACCGCCAGACGTTCGACTCGACGGTGCAGGCGATGGAGGACGACGCCTGGGACTCGCTCATCGACACGCTGGACGTGCTGGCCGAGAAAGACGACACCCGCACCGTCATCCGGACGACGCTGGTCAAGGGCCACAACATGCACCACCCCGAGTGGTACGCGGCGATGTGTGACCGGGCCGACGCGGACTTCGTCGAGATGAAGGCGTACATGCACGTCGGCCACTCGCGGGGCCGTCTCGACCGCGACTCGATGCCCGACCACAGCGAGGTCCGCGAGTTCACGCAGAAGATGGGCGAGTACCTCCCCGACCACGACGTGCTGAAGGAGGTCGAGGACTCCCGCGTGGCGATGCTGGCCGAGGACGAGAACACGTGGGTCCCGAAACTGGAGAAGTCGAGTGAGTTCTGGGAACAGGACTCGCTCGTGGAGTACTGAATGTTGCCTGTAGCTCGTTCGTGAGTCACTGAGACGACGAGCCGGCACCATCACAGTACTGTGATGGGGTTGAACGTGTTAGGCAGCGATTTAAATTAGATCCGGATCAAACAACAAGACGCGCTTCTGCTACCAACCCCGTACCAGTTTTTCTCCGTTCCAAAAGTGGAATGCATTCCACCTTCGGTATGCTTATCCGGCGGGAATCCCTACTACGGTGCATGGCTGAATCAACGGGACAGGGCGTCGGTCGGGACGAGCTGGCGACGCTGAAACTGCTCGCCCTCGACGGTGCGCTCGACGAGTCGGCAAAGGTATCCTGTGCCGATCTCGCGGAACGGCTGGACGCCTCGAACCAGACCGCCTCGCGGCGGCTCCAGCGGCTCGAAGACGCCGGGCTGCTGGCCCGGGACATCGTCAGCGACGGGCAAGAGGTCGAACTGACCGGGGACGGTGAACGCCGCCTCCAGTCGGAGTACGCCGACTACCGGCGGATCTTCGAGTCCGACGCCAGCGTCGACCTGACCGGCGTCGTCACCTCGGGGATGGGAGAGGGACGACACTACATCACGCTGCCGGGCTACATGGAGCAGTTCATCGAGCGACTGGGGTACGAGCCGTTCGCGGGCACGCTCAACCTCGAACTCACGGCCGAGAGCGTCCGCAAGCGGGCGCGGATGAGCGCTATCGAGCCGGTCACCATCGAGGGCTGGGAGGACGACGAGCGGACGTACGGCCCCGCGTACTGCTACCCCGCCTCCATAGAGGGCAGCGACGGCGAGTACGAGCCGGCCCACGTCATCGCCCCCGAGCGGACCCACCACGGGGAGGAGCAACTCGAAGTGATCGCGCCGGAGAAGCTCCGCGATGTGCTGGAACTGGCCGACGGCGACGAGGTGATCGTGCATGTCTCGGAGTGAGGAAACCGCCGTCGACGCCGACAGCGTGGCCGACGCCGTCGCCGCCTTCGCCCGCGGCGAGCCGGTGCTGATCCACGACGCCGCCGACCGGGAAGGCGAGACCGACCTCGTCTATCCGGCCGGAGCCGTCAGTCCCGAGGCCGTCGCCCGGATGCGAAACGACGCCGGTGGGCTCGTCTGCGTCGCCCTCTCGGACCGCGTCGCCGAGGCGCTGGAACTGCCGTTCATGCAGGAGGTCCTCGACCACCCGACGGCGGCCGACCACGACCTCGCCTACGACGAGCGCTCCTCGTTCTCGCTGACAGTGAACCATCGCGACACGTTCACCGGCATCACCGACGACGACCGCTCGCTGACGATCCGAGAGTTGGCCGCCGCCGCGGCCGACCCCGATCCCGACGCCTTCAGCGAGGGGTTCCGGTCGCCGGGTCACGTCCACCTCCTCCGGGCGGCCCCGGACGGCCTGGCCGACCGCGAGGGCCACACCGAACTCGCGCTCGAACTCGCCGACGCGGCCGACCTGCCAGCGGCCGCCGTCGTCTGTGAGATGCTGGACGACGAGACCGGCGCGGCGCTGCCCCCGGCGGCGGCGCGGGCCTACGCCGAGCGCGAGGGCCTCGTGTACGTCGAAGGGGCAAGCCTGCTAGAGCGGTTCGACTGACATCATCGAAGACTCCCAGGTCGGCGAGAGCTGACCGTTAGGGCGTTCACTGGTCATTTTATCGACCTTCGTGAGTATGCATCAGTGGCGTCTGGCTTGGATTTATATCAGTGGCGTGTCAGTCAGCGAGTATGGCCTGGTTCGAACGCCCACAGCCCGAGATGGGCACTGAAGGTGACGTGATCTGGCGACGTGTCGTCGCAATAATAATCGACATCGTGCTTATCGGAGTTATCTCGTCAGTTATCAGCGGTATCCTTAGCCAGGTACGGCTCGCAGTACTCGGGAGTCTACTCGGACTCCTCATCGGGTTCGGCTACTACATCTACCTCGAAGGGACGTACGGCCAGACGATTGGCAAAATGGCTCTCGATATCGTCGTCGTGACAGAGGACGGCGACCCAATCGACTTTGGGCCGGCGGCGATCAGGACCCTCTTGCGAATCGTCGACGTGCTGCCGGCGTTCTATCTGATCGGCTTCGTTGCAGTTCTCGTCACGGACCGCAAACAGCGCCTCGGTGATATCGTCGCGGATACCGTCGTCGTCCGTGCCGGCGAGACTGGGAGCGCGATGTGAGGCAGGGGTCGGACTCTCGGAACGAAGTCACGGCTGTAAATGGAAGTCGACGGCGGGACGGACCGCCGCTTCGCAGTACTTGAAAGGAAGACGAGGCAGCCGACGACTGATTTTGGGACCGCGTTCCGTGGCGCGTTAGAAGGGCGTATCAGCCGCCCTGTACACCTGTCGCGCGACGCTCGCGAGGAGATACAGACCTGCACCGACGACGACAACAGTCCCGACTGTCCGAGAAATGCCGGGAAGCGGCGATTCGACGACGCCGGACAGGTTTCGCGTGACGACCGCTATCTGGATAAGGAGCAGTCCCAGCGGGACCAGCAGCATCGCGACGCCCCGATGGAGGGACCGTTGCAGAGCGGACTCTGACATACCGGAGCCACACGATTGTGGTCGGTATAGTGTTTACTCACCTGCGGGCATCCGACGCTGCCCGGTCCCCCGAAAGCAAACGCCCGCGAGTCGACCGTCAACACTCTTAAACACGGACATCAATGGAGTAGATATGACACACGACGAGACAGCAGGGGGCATCACCCGCGGGCACCGTGACTGCCGACGCACCGGGGAGGGCGCGCGATGAGCGACCGTCCGGAGATGTTCGAGGGGGCCGACCGTATCTGGATGGACGGCGAGTTCGTCGACTTCGAGGACGCACAGACCCACGTTCTCACGCACGCGCTGCACTACGGGACCGGCGTCTTCGAGGGCGTCCGCTGTTACGACACCGAGCAGGGACCGGCCATCTTCCGCTGGGAGGAACACCTGGACCGCCTGTACAAATCGGCAAAACCCTACGACCTCGACATCGAGTTCAGCAAGGACGAACTCACCGAGGCGACGACGGAACTCATCGAGACGGAAGGGTTCGAGTCGTGTTACATCCGCCCCATCGTTTACTACGGCTTCGACTCGCTGGGCGTGAGCCCGAAGAGTTGCCCCACGAAAACCACCATCGCGGCGTGGCCGTGGGGCGCGTATCTGGGCGAGGAAGCGCTGGAAGACGGCGTCGACGTGATGGTGTCGTCCTGGCGCAAACACGCCTCCAGCCAGATTCCGACCAACATCAAGACCACGGGGCTGTACGTCAACAGCATGCTCGCCGGCGAGGAGGCCCGCCGCAACGGCTACACCGAGGCAATCGTCCTGAACAAGGAGGGCAACGTCGCCGAAGGCCCGGGCGAGAACATCTTCATGGTCCGCGACGGGGAGATTTACACCCCCGGACTGGCCGAGAGTATCCTCGAAGGCATCACCCGCAACACCGCGATCACGCTCGCCGAGGAGATGGGCTACACCGTCCACGAGGAAGCGACTATCTCTCGCGGTGAGCTGTACACCGCCGACGAACTGTTCTTTACCGGCACCGCGGCGGAGGTCACGCCCATTCGGAGCGTCGACGACAACGAGATCGGTAAAGGGACCAAAGGGCCGGTTACCGACGAACTCCAGTCCGCGTTCTTCGACGTCATCGAGAGCGGCGACCGCGAAGAGTGGTTCCACTACATCTGATCGCGCACTGAGCGGCGCTTTCATACGGACTGCTGTACGTCAGTTCCGCATCGACCGCCTACAGTCGGTTGTCGCGGGAAACAGGGACAGGAGTCCGTATCAATCGTCCGAGAGTTCTTCCTCGTCGGCGACCGGAATCGGCGTGGCGTTGCTGCGGTCCGTGTCGCCGAACCCGGCGCTGAGGATTCGCGTCAGCGCTTCCTCAACGCGCTCGTCGATTTCCTCGTAGCGATGCGGTTCGACCTCGACGACGTAGCCGGTCGTGATGTTCGGCGCCGTCGGCAAGAAGAGCACCTCGCGGCCGTCGTCGGTCGTCTGTCCCGTTTTGAACGCCGTCATTCGCATCCCGTCCCACACTTCGAGTTTCACCGGCGACTGGAGTTCTTCAGTCCCCGAGACGGCCGTTTCGACCGCCATCTTCGAGGCGTTGTACACCACCCGGAGCCCAGGGACGTGGTTCATCGCGTCGTCGATGGCCCGTTCGACGATGTCGCCGAAGGCCGTCCGCATCAGGTACCCGATGGAGAACACGATGAGGATGAAGATAATCAGCGTCGTGAACACCCGAGCGAGTTCAACAGAAGAGGTTCCCGAGGGGAGTCCAAGCGCCGCTAACAGTTCGGCGTCAATAGCCGGGATGACCGCCGCGGACGCGAGGATAGAGTAGAGATAGAGGATAACGTAAATCGTCACCAGCAGGGGCAACAGGACGATGAGCCCGCTCGCGAAATCGCGCTTCCACGACGTGGAGGAGGCCATACAGGTACCTATCGGGCGCGGGATATGAGCCCTTTCCTTTGGTACGTGTGTGCCGCCGGTCGCGGGGCCGAGCCCGCGAGAACCGCGCGGGCGGCGAGGCAGTGGCCGACCTACCACTCGGCGACGCTGCCGTCGTCGTGTCGCCAGACGGGGTTGTGCCAGTCGACGTCCTGCTGGGACTGCTCCCGGAGGAACGCCTCGTCGACGTCGATGCCCAGGCCGGGGTCGGTCGGGACGGTGACGAACCCGTCCTCGTAGTCGAACACCGACGGGTCTGCGAGGTAGTCCAGCACGTCCGAGGTCTCGTTGTAGTGGATGTCGATGCTCTGCTCCTGGATGAGGGCGTTCGGCGAGCAGGCGTCGACCTGCACGCAGGAGGCCAGCGCAACGGGGCCGAGTGGGCAGTGGGGCGCCATCGCCACGTCGTAGGCCTCGGCCATCGACGCGATCTTGTACACTTCGGTGATGCCGCCGGCGTGGGAGAGGTCCGGCTGGATCACGTCGACGGCACCGTCCTCGAACACCTCCTTGTAGTCCCAGCGCGAATACATCCGCTCGCCGGTCGCAATCGGGATGTCGGTGTGGGCCGCAAGCGCCGGCAGCGCGTCGTTGTGTTCGGGCAACACCGGTTCCTCGATGAACATCGGTTCGTAGGGCTCCATCGCGGACGCCAGGCGCTTGACCATTGGCTTCGTGACGCGGCCGTGGAAGTCGACGCCGATGTCGACCTCCGGGCCGACGGCCTCCCTGACCTCCCTGAGGCGGGTCGCGGCGGCCTCGACAGTGGCCGGGTTGTCGACGCGCTCGATCTCGGGCGTCGCGTTCATCTTCAGCGCCGTGAACCCGGCGTCGACCTGCTCCTGAGCGGCGCTGGCTACGTCGGAGGGCTCGTCGCCGCCGATCCACTGGTACACCCGAATCCGGTCCCGTGCCTGGCCGCCCAGCAGCTGGTGGACGGGTGCGCCGAGTTGCTTCCCTTTGATGTCCCACAGCGCCTGGTCGATACCGGCGATGGCGGACATCAGGACCGGGCCGCCGCGGTAGAAGCCGCCGCGGTACATCGCCTGCCAGTGGTCCTGGATGTTCTCGGGGTTCTCCCCGACGAGATAGCCGTCCAGTAGTTCTTCAACAGCAGCGCGCACGGTGTGGGCCCGCCCCTCGACGACGGGTTCGCCCCAGCCGACGGTGCCGTCGGCGGTCTCCAGCCGAAGGAAGAGCCACCGCGGCGGCACCTCGAACAGTTCGTAGTCGACGATGCGGCTCCCGCCCGCGTCGTCCGCTGTCATACCAGTGCCCTCCCCGTTGTGACACGCGAGCCAGCCCTACTGGCATCACTACGCGGTGGTTCAGGACGCCATCCGGCGATCTGTGTGGTCATGAGAGGGACATCGGTCACACGATATTTAGATTGTGTCATCCCCATCGCCTCCGGTAGCCGCTACTATACCACCGACGTACACGGGTGTGTGGACGACACGCCGTCACGTCGCTGGCGTGCCAGCCGATCTATCCGCGGTACTGCTCCCACGTGCGGACGAGACCGGCAAGCGTCTCGTTCACAGGCACCGACTTGGTCGCGGTGTCGGCGACGTACCCGTTGATCGCGTCGATCTCCGTTTGCTGGCCGGCCGAGATGTCCTGATACATTGACGAATGGTTGGCGGCAGTGTCACCGATAACAGTTTCGGCGAGCGATACCGCACGCTCGTCCGAGAGGTCGATCCCCTGTTCGCGGGCGACGGCGGCCGTCTCCCGGGCGGCGCTCCCGGCGATGGCGTCGGCCGGCGAGTCGGCCAGTGCCCCGTTCTCCACGCGAGCGAGCGCCGTCACGGCGTTGATGCCGGCGTTGACCGCGAGTTTCTCCCAGAGGCGGGTCGGCATGTCCGCTGCGACGGTCGTCTCGATGCCGGCCGCCCGGAACGCCGTCCCGACGACGTCGGCGACTGCGGACCGGCCGCCGTTGCGGTCCCCGAGTACGATGTCGCCGCGGCCGGTGAACGCCACGGTTCCCGGTTCCCGGAGCCGCGCGCCGTAGGAGCACGTCCCCGCGAGCACCGGACAGTCGAGTTCGGCGGCCAACTGAGCCTCGTTGCCCATTCCATTCTGTAGCGAGAGACAGGCATCGAGTGTGCAATCCGCGAGGTCCGCTGCAACGGCAGCGGTGTCGTAGGCTTTGACCGTCACCAGCGCGAGGTCGGCACTCTGCGGGATCGTCGTCTGTGCGCTCGGCCGGACCCGGAACTGCTCGGTCCCCACCACCGAAAGACCGTTCTCGCTGACGCTGCCCACGTGTGGTTCGCGGCCCACCAGCGTCACGTCGTGTTCTCGGGCGAGCAGGCCACCGAGGAGACTGCCGAGGCTTCCGGCCCCGACAACGACGACATCCATATCGACGAGCAGGGACGGCCCGAACAAAAACCTACCACCGGCGTGCCGGAATCAGCACGCACTTGGCCGCGAGCGCCGAACGAGCGAGCATGGGCGACTCCGACGACGCCGAGGCGGTAGTTCGGGCCATCGACGAGATCGGTATCGACCGGCTGACCGAGACAATCGTCACGGCGTGGGAGGGACTCGGCAGCGGTGTCGAACCGGGCCCGACCTGGCCGGAGGACGAAATCAGGCACCGGTTCGAGCTGTCCGAACCCGGCGAAGCGGTCGGGCTGGACGTGCTCGCGGCGGTGCTGGACGCGTCACCGCGGGGCCCCACAGAAGCGTTTGTCCACCTCGGGCTGGGGCGACGGGACAACCCCGGCGGCGAGCGGTTCGCCGTCGAGACGATTGCGGGCCACACCGATGTCTCGGCTACCGACACCCACACGACCGGGACGGTACCGATGACGGCAGAGACATTCGACGCGCTGGCGCGAGTCTACGGGAGGTCGCTGGTGTACGCGGTCGTCTGTGACGAGGACGGGCGGGCGATCCTCGAACGGGACTGGACGACGCTACAGTTCTCGCTCCCGCCGTCGGCCGTCGAGACCGTGCGGGACGCGGTCGGGTCGGCCGCCGGCGAGCGGTTCGAGCAGGTGTAATCGCGTACGAGCTGTCGTCGTCTCCTGGCGAAGACGCACTCCAAGCAGGGGTTCACCGAAACACAGCGACAGCGGTCCGAATCAGTCCTCCTGCCAGTAGTAGATGTCCTCTTTCTGTGCGCCACAGGACGGACATTCGTCGGGGATATCCTCGATCTTGCCCATCTCACCGCATTCCCAGCAGCGCCACATCAGTTCGGCCTCGCCCGCGGCCCCGGCGCTGAGATGCTCGCTCGACATGGACTCAATGCCGTCCTCGACCGTGACGTAGAAGCCGTGTTCGTCGAACCCGCGGATGGTCCCGAGCTCGTTGCCATCCTCGTCGTACACCGTCTGTCCGAACGAATACTCCTCGCTTTCGATGTTCGTGGTCATGTCAGCCATACATAGAACTAGTCGGAGCGAGATGTGTTAAATGCTAGCGTGGGACAGAACATGCATGATTGACGAACCGAATCGTGTCAGCAAACCCGCGGGCTGACGGACCGCACGCCCGCACCGCTACCGCGAGAAGAGGCTATTGTGGACCGGTGCGAAATCACTCTCCTGGCTGTCCTCGACGACAGAATCGGTGACGGCCTTGCCGTCGACGCCGGCGTCAAGGAAGTCCGCGAGCGGCGGCCCGACGTTGTCCGGTTCGACGAGGAACGCGTCGTGGCCGTGGTCGGAGTCGATGACGTGGTGGGCGACGTTCGCGTCGGCCTCCCGGAGTGAGTCGGCCAGGGCCTCCGCCTGCTGGGTGGTGAAGTGCCAGTCGGCGGTAAAGGACATCACCAGCGCGTCGCCGTCGAACGCCGCCAGCGCGTCGGCGTCGGACTCGAACCCGGCGGCGAGGTCGTAGTTGTCCATCGCCCGCGTCAGGTAGAGGTAGCTGTTGGCGTCGAAGCGCTCGGTGAACTTCTCGGCGTTGTAGTCGAGATAGGACTCCACGTCGCGGTACGGGAAGAACGCTCCCGCGGCGTCGGTGGGGAACGTGCGGACGGCGTCCCGACCGGCGGCGCGGCGGCCGAAGCGACGCTCCATCGACGCCTTCGAGAGGTACATCACGTGGCCCAGTTGGCGGGCCAGCGCCAGGCCGTCGCTCGGTGGGTCCTGATCCTCGCCGTAATAGTGGCCCTGGTTCCAGTTCGGGTCGGTCGTGATGGCCCGGCGGGCGATGGCGTCCAGCGCGAGACACTGCGTGTCCAGTCGCGCGGCGGCGGCGATGGGGACGATGCGGTCGACGTGGTCCGGGTGGCGCTTGGCCCACTCCAGAACGTTCATGCCGCCGACGCTGCCGCCGACGACGGCGTGGAGGTGGGGAATCCCGAGTTCGTCCAGCAGGGCGCGCTGGGCCTCGGTCCAGTCCGTGACGGTGACCGGCGGGAAGTCGGTGCCGTAGGGCTCGCCCGTCTCCGGGTTCTCGCTTTTCGGCCCCGTCGACCCGTAGCACGAGCCGGGCACGTTCGCACAGATGACGTAGTACTCCGTGGTGTCGATAGCCTTGCCCGGTCCGACGATGTCGTCCCACCAGGCGCGGGCCTGGTCGGCGCTGTCGACCCGGTCGCGGCCGGCGACGTGGGCGCTGCCGGTCAGCGCGTGACAGACCAGCACCGCGTTGTCGCCGTCGAACTCCCCGTAGGCCTCGTAGGTGATTTCGAGGTCCGGAATCGTCTCCCCGGCATCGAACTCGAACTCGCCGACTGAGACAGTGTTGTGTTCGACGTTCATGTCACACGGTCGATTGTGGCGTCGATATCTGCGATGATGTCTTCGGGGTCTTCGATGCCGACGCTGAACCGGAGGAGGGCCGGCGTCACGCCGCTGGCTCGCTGTTCCTCCTCGCTGAGTTGGGCGTGGGTGGTCGAGGCCGGGTGGATGACCAGCGTCTTCGCGTCGCCGATGTTGGCGAGGAACTGCGCGAGTTCAGTCTCCTCGCAGAACCGCCGCCCGGCGTCGTAGCCGGCTTCCAGCCCGAAGGTGACGATGCCGCCGAACCCGCCGGAGAGGTACTGCTGTGCCAGGTCGTGGGTCTCGTGGCTCTCCAGTCCGGGATAGGTGACCCAGGCGACATCGGGGTGGTCGTCGAGGTGCTGTGCGACGGTCATCGCGTTCTCGCAGTGGCGCTCCATCCGCAGAGAGAGGGTCTCGGCTCCCTGGAGGGTCGCCCACGCGTCGAACGGTTTCTGGCCGTCGCCCAGCGAACGGAGGGCGCGCTGGCGGGCGGCGACGGAGAAGGCGCGGTCGCCGAATGCCTCGGTGAAGTTCTTGCCGAAGGCCTCGTTCTCGCCGCCCAGTTCCGGGAACTTCTCGGGGTACTCGTCCCAGGGGAACGAGCCGCCGTCGACGAGGACGCCGCCGACGGTCGTCCCGGAGCCGTGGATCCACTTCGTCGTCGACTCCCAGAGGAGGTCGACGCCGTGGTCGAGCGGATTACACAGCGCTGGCGTGCCGAACGTGTTGTCGACGAAGACGGGGACGCCGTGGTCGTGGGCGACGTCGGCGATCTCCTCCATCGGGGGGGTCACGAGCGAGGGATTGCCGATGGTCTCGAAGTGGACGTAGGCCGTGTCCTCGTCGATGGCCTCGGCGTAGGCGTCCGGGTCGAGCGTGTCGACGAACCGCGTCTCGATGCCCCGACGGCTGGCGGTGTTAGAGTAATAGGAGTGGGTGCCGCCGTAAATCGAGGAGGCCGTCACGATATTGTCGCCGTTGGCCGCGAGGACGAACGTGCCGGCGTCGAGCGCAGCCATCCCGGACCCTGTCGCGACGGCGTCGACAGCGTTTTCGAGCGACGCGATGCGGTTTTCGAGCATCCGGACAGTCGGATTGTCGAACCGCGAGTAGACGTTGCCGTCGTCCTCCAGCGCGTACCGGTCGGCCGCGGTGTCGGCGTCCTCGAAGACATACGACGAAGTCTGATAGATGGGCGGCGCGCGCGCCCCTGTCGCCTGGTCCGGCTCCTCCTGGCCGGCGTGGACACAGCGCGTCCCGAATCCGTAGTCGTTAGTCATGTGCAGTATGCATATATCTCTAGCTATCTATAACTCAGAGTTACGGCAATACTCTCTGATTGTGAGAAGATGGCACGGGATCGGGCCGCCCGCCGGCGAAACCGAGGGAGAGGGTATTTGTCGGTGGCTGTCTACACGCCGGTATGGACCACGACACTGCCGGACGAACCAGCCGACAGATCCTCGACGCGGTCGGCAGTGCCGTCATCGCCGACGACCACTTCCTCGAAACGGTCATGACCGGCATCCTCGCCAGGGGCCACGTCCTGCTGGAGGACGTGCCCGGCACGGGGAAGACGCTCACCGCCCAGTCGTTCGCGACGGCACTCGACCTCTCGTTCAAACGGGTGCAGTTCACGCCGGACCTGCTGCCGTCCGACATCACCGGCTCGAACGTGTTCAACGAGGCCACCGGCGAGTTCGACTTCCAGCCCGGCCCCGTCTTCGCCAACGTCGTGCTGGCCGACGAGATCAACCGCGCGCCACCCAAGACCCAGGCCGCATTGCTCGAGGCGATGGGCGAGAAGCAGGTGACCGTCGACGGCGTGACCCACGACCTGCCCGACCCGTTTTTCGTCATCGCCACGCAGAACCCCGTCGAACAGGAGGGGACCTTCGGCCTGCCCGAGGCACAGCGGGACCGCTTCATCGTCAAGACTTCGATGGGCTACCCCGACTTCGGCGGCGAGCGCGAACTCATCGACCGCCGCGCCGACCGGACGGCCCAGGCCCCGAGCGTCACCAGCGTCATCGACGGCGAGCGCCTCCCGGCGCTCCAGCGGACTGTCGAATCGGTCACCGTCGACGGCACGCTCCGAGACTACGTCGTCGAACTCGGCCGCGCCACCCGCGAAGACGACCGCGTCGATGTCGGCGTCTCCCCGCGGGGCATCCAGCGGCTGTTCGAGGCGACCCGCGCCGCCGCGGTCCTCGACGGCCGCGACTACGCCGTCCCAGATGACGTGAAAAACGTCGTCGAGGAGGCGTTCGCCCACCGACTCGTCCTGACCGCGGACGCGGGCGTCCGCGGCGTCGACCCGGCGACTGTCGTCGACGACGTGCTGGACCGCGTCGAAGTGCCGGCCGTCAGCCCCTGAGCGTTTCAGGGCCGCTCGGTTTCGCGCTCCCGCACCGCTGCACCGTCTTCGACATCTTCCAGCGTCTCCGTTTCCAGCAGTCGCTCGAGTTTCCGTTCGAACTGTTCGTCGGTCAGCTTCCCCTCGGCGTACCTGCGGCGCAGGCGCTCCAGCGGTGTTTCGTCGGTATCGGCAGACGACGCCTGTACCGCTTCTGTCTCGTCGACACTCCCTTCCGCCGCCTCCTCGTCCGCATCGCCGTACAGCAGTTCAGTCAACGGGACGACCACGACGTAGCCGACGAGCAGCGCCGCGAGCCACCACTCCTGACCGGTGACGAGGGCAACGAGCCAGAACCCGGTGACCGCCAAAGCGGCGAGTTCCGTCGCGTTGTCTCTGGCCCGTTCTCGCGGGGATTGATCGGTCATACTGTCGGCTTGACAGCACTGCACAAAGGGTTGTTCGGTGCGGCCCTATCGTATCGCAGCCACCAGCGCCAGCACGGCGACGAGACAGACCACGAGGCCCGCCACGGCGACCGATGGCGCGACAGCAACAGCGCCCTGGGCGACGCCGGACAGACCCAGCGTCGCCGCCGCACCGACGCCGCCGACCGCGACGGTCCCGCCGGTGTGGACGAGTTCCGCGCGGCGCGTCGCGGCCCCGGTGCCGACCTCGCGCCCGAGCGTCGTCCCGAAGGAGCCGGCGTCCCAGACGACGACCGCGCCGACCAGACCCGCGAGCACTAACCACGTCGGCGTCGAAAGCGTCGCGGCGAACGCGCTCGCACCGAACAGGCCGGCCGCAGCGAGCGTAACGCCGGCCGTCCGCTCGCGCAGGTAGCTCGTCGCCAGCGCCACCCATAGCTGTCCGGTCGCGCTGATGACCGAAAACAGCGCCACGACGGTCAGCGCCAGCGTGACGGTCTCGGGGCCGTACACGTCCAGTATCGGAGCCAAAAGCTGATCGACGGCGGTCGCGGCCGGCGTTGCCCTGAGCGCCATCTCGATGGCACCGACCGCCGGCCCCGCGACCGCCACCGCGGCGAGCGTGATGACGCCCCCACCGACGTATGGCGCGAGGACGGACCCGACGCGGTCGGCCGAACTCTGGACCGCGCGCCGGAGGAACCAGACGGCCACCGAAGCGACCGTCCCGCCGAGGAACAGCCACCAGAGGAGGCCGCGGAGGCCCGGCGCGGCTGTGACTGCGACGATGAGGTCGTACAGCCCGCCAGGGAGTAACTCGGCCATGGATTCCTGGCCGAGGCCCAGTTCGAACAGGCCGGCGACCGGCGCGGCCAGCAGGGCGAGCCGGCCCGTCCAGCGGAGCGTCCGCTCGACGGCGCCGACGGTCCCGTCGATGTCGGGCGCGTCGCTCGTTTCCGGGACGAGTTCGGAAAGCGGCAAGGAATCGAGTCCACGGGCCAGCGCCGCGGCGGCGAGGGCGAGCAGCAGACTGAAGATGGCGATATGCGTTCGGCCGGGAACCGGGTCGAACACCGGCCCCAGCACCCGAGTGAGGACCTCGCCGGTCAGTTGCTGGACGCCTGGAGTATCGGCGTTGGACTGCAAGAAGTCGACGGCACCTCGCGTGAACAGCGCGAGGGCGACGACGAACGGAACGACGGTTGTCCGCACGACGACGCCGCCGTAGGTCCCCACCCGTTCGATATCGACAACACCGCGGGTGGCCGCGGTCGCACCGAAGACGGCGGTCAGGCAGCCGATGACGACGAACACCTGCGACACCAGCGTGACGACTGCCGGTCGGACGCCGGCCTGCGAGGAGACTGGAAACAGTTCCGCACCGAGCGTGACGACCGAGCCGCCGGTGGCGACCGAGAGCCCGACGGCGACCGGCAGCGCGAGGACGCTGGCCAGTACCGTCCCGACCGCCTGCCAGCGGTCCCAGCCACTCAGCCACAGCGAGAGCGCTAACAGAACACCAGTGGCCGCACCGACAATAGCGGCCCGGTCGGCGGAGACGGTTCCCAGCAGTCCCGCGACCAGCACCGCCGTCACGCCGACGACGGTAGCGAGGCTGGTCCAGGGCATCCGGGTCGAGAGTGTGGTGTGGTCGTCCATAGTTACACGCTGAACAGGTCCGCGAGCGAGGCGCGGAGCGCCACGTCGATGGGGCTGTCGAGGTCCCAGTCGATGACGGTCGCGCCGGACAGTTCGGCCCGCTGGAGCCGGGCGATGCGTTCGGTACCGGCGACGGCCGCACCGAGCGAGTCCCCGCGGGTCAGCGACGGGCTCACGAGCGTCGTCGGGTAGTCACGGACCGCAAGCGACGACACCAGCGAGACGGGCCAGTCGTCGGCGGCCGGCGAGAACACGACCACCTGCGCGGTCGGCGGGAGCCGAGCGAGCACAGCGAGCAGGTCCGAGTCCTCGATTGTGCCGCCGTCGGCCGTCGTCACCTGTGCGCCGTCCCCCTGTGGCTGTGGGGACGATCCGTCGCCGGACACGTCAGCGTCACCGGCCGGGGTGGCAGCCGACTGCCGGGCCGCGGCGCGGCCCACGCTATCGAACACCTGTCTCGCGTGGGCGGCCGCGTGACCGCCCGAGGCGTCGACCCACGCCAGGCCGTCGGGACCGAGCCCGCCGGGGACATCCTCCGCGGCCAGTCCGACGGCACAGACGCTCGCGACGACGCTGGTCCGGGAGAGGGCGTCGAACAGGCGCTCGGCGGCGTAGGCCGACAGTTCGGCACCGGTCGGGAATCCCGGCTCCGGCGTCACGCGGGCCGGCGGCCGCGCGTCCACGACCAGCACCGTCCTGACGGCCTGTTCCTCCCGGTAGTCGATGGTCGTCAGCTCGTCGGTCTTGGCGTAGCGCCGCCAGTCGATGCGGTTGACCGGGTCACCGGGCTGGTAGCTCCGCGTCGAGTGGAACTCGAGGCCGCTCCCGCCGGTGTCGGTCGGAAGCGTCCCCGCCCGCGGGAGCGTCGCGTCGGCCATCGGCACCTCGGAGACGGTGTTCGAGCACGTCAGCGCTCCGTCGCCGGCCACGGGCAGGTCGACGGTCACCTCGTCGCTGGCCGACAGCGTCCGCACCCGCACCGCGGCGGCGTCGAACGTATATGTCCCGCGCTTCGCCATCACGGCGTAGGACAGCGTGGCGCTCTCGTTGGGCCGTAGCGAGGTACAGAGCCGCGGCGATCCCTCGACGACGGCCAATTCCTCTGGCACGCCGTCGATGACCCGCACGTCGGTCAGCGAACTGCTGCCGGTGTTCGTGAGCGTGAGTTCGACCTCGACCGGCTCACCCGGTGTGGGCTGGGCGTCAGAAACGGACCGTGCCGCTTGCAGATCGGTTCCCGGCGGCACCCGCGACAGCGCGCCGTAGGCGACGTAGATGAGCGGGATTGCGGTCGCCGCGAGCAACAGCGGTTCGGCGGTCAGCAGCGAGACGCTGACGAGAAACAGCGCAGCTGCGAGGCCGCCGCTCCAGCGCCGCACCCGGCGGTGCATCGTCAGCGGGCACCCCCCGACACCTGCTCGATAGCGTCGACCGTCCGGCGGATGCGGCGGCGGCGCTCGCTCTCCGGGTCGAGCCAGAGGCGCAGTCGGGCCAGCAGCGACTGGGGCTCCGTCGGCGAGAGCAGCGCCGCCGCGACGGCGTCGTCGGTCCAGGTGCCCGCCCGCACCGCCCGCCGGGCGTCCGCCTGCGAGACGCCAGCGCCGATGGCGTAGGCCGTCGTCGCCGCGGCGGCGAGTCTCTCGGTGACCGTGTCCATCGCCGCGTCGTCGCCCGCAACCGCGTCGTCGATGGCCGCGTCGATGTCGGCGGCGAACAGCCGCCCCTCCGTCGCCGTCACGTCTTCCGGCGGGCTGTCGACGGCCACGTCGAAGGCGGTCGGCGAGCCACCGCCGAGGAGCCCACCCAGGCAGCCGGCGAAGACCGAACAGAGTCCGACGACTAGACTCCCAGCGAGGAGGGCAGTCGTCGGGGCAACACTACCGAACACGGCGACCAGCGACTCGCCGGCGGCCGTCGGAGCAAAGATCAGGGAGGCCGCGACGGCGGTCGCCAGCAGCCCCATAGTCCCGAAGACGACCGTTCGCAGGCGCATCAGGGCCGTCCCCCCGTCGCGTCGTCAGTGTCGTCGGTCGCGCCGGACTGCTGCCCGGCGGCCGCTTCGATGGTCCGAATCGCCTCCTCGACGGCCGCCACGTGCTCCTGTGGGTCCCGCTGGCCGTACTCGACCGCCCGGAACGCGTCCCGGACCGTCCGAACCGCGGCCGGCGGGAGGTCGTCCCGTTCGATGGCGTGAGTCGCGATTTCCCCGGGTGTCCGCGTCCAGTACCTCCGGAGCGAGACGTGGGTCAGGAAGCGCGTCCACGCCTCGCGGATGGTGACCCGGGCCGCGGGCGTCCCGTCTCCCCCATTAGATGCGGTCGCGGAGACGGCCGCCACCGCATCGCCGGCTGCGTCTTCGGCCGCCGAAAGGCGTGCGTCAACCCACGCTCGTAGCGCGTCGAGCAGCGCACCGGGGGACCGGCGGCCGACGAGCAGGTCTCGGATCGCCGTGACAGTGAGTTCGAGTCGCGTGCGAAAGCGGCCCAGCAGATCATCGAGAACCACCGCGACGCCGACCAGCGCCCCGACGGCGAACTCGCGGGCCGCCCGCACCCACTCCAGCAGCGTCCCGGGCGTGACGTTCCGCCGACGAGCGCCGTGTACTGTGCCGCCGAGGAGGACGCCGAGAGCGAGCACGACACCCGCGGCGTTGACGAACAGCCCCCCGACGGTCGTCGTGGCCGTCTGGCCGTACTTCGAGACCGAGATCTCGGCGCTGGCGGCGAGCGGGAGGCCGACCGTCGCCCGGCCGGTCGTACCGGTCCGGGCCGCCGGCTCCCCACCAACCGCGACCGTCGCGTTCGTCACCGGCTCACCGCCCATCGTCGCGTTCACCGTCTGGCCGGCCGCGGGCAGGGCCAACGGGAGCGTCGGCGACGTTGCCACAGAGAGCCGTTCGAGTACGACGGTCGCGTTGCCGCTGACGGCGTCACGCTCGACGGCGACCGAGACGTTCCCGGGCTCGGTCGGGAGCGTGACCGCCGCGCGTCCCTGCCGGTCCGTCGTCGCCACCTGCTCGCCATCCAGCAGTACGTCGCCGTCCCGCACCGGCACGCCGTCGACGGTCGCGGTGACGGTCACCTCGCCACCGGTGACCTGCTCGCCGGTGACGCTCACGGACGCGCTGGTGTTCAGTTCGTAGCTCGCGTTCGTCGACTGCTGGGCCCGCGGGCCGGCGACAGCAAACGCGCGAGTGCTGTCACGCGGGACCGACGGCGCGGCGAGCGATGCCTCCTCGTCGGGCGCATCGACGGTAATCGTCAGCTCCGCCTCGTAGGGGACCGTCCCGGAAACGGTGCCGTCCGGCCCCGTCGTTCCGACCGGCTCGCCGTTGAAGTACACGGCCGCTCCCTCGACCGGCGCGCCGTCGCGGGTCACCGTCGCCGCCACTGCCGCGCCCGGCGTCGCCGTCCGGTTGAGTTCGACGACGAACTCGCCGGACTGGGAGACCGACTGGCCGTCGCCCGAGCCGCTGGTTCCGTCGCCGTCACCTGTTTCGCTATCGCTTGTCTCGCTTCCCTCGCTTTCGTCACTGCCAGACTCCTGCCCCGCCCCGTCAGTCGGGGCTTCGGTCTGTGTCTCGTCCGTCGGCGTCCCGACGGCGAACTCCTCGTCGGGGCTCCCGGACTCCGCGGCGCTGTACTCCTGACTGCTGTTTTGCATCGCCTGCTGTTCGGATTCCAGGCGCTCCTGGCCCGGCGTCGGGTCGAACTGCACCCAGCCGACGCCCTCGAAGTACACCTCGACCCACGCGTGGGCGTTCATGCCGCGGACGGTGTACTCGTTCTGGCCAGTCCGCTCGCCGGTCGAGTAGCCGACGACGTAGCGGGCCGGGATATCCTGGCTGCGCAACATTACGACCATCGAGGTGGCGAAGTACTCGCAGTACCCCTTGTCCATCTGGAAGATGAACTCGGAGGCCACGTCGTCCTCGGGCGACTGGCTGACGTTCAGCGAGTAGTTCTTGTTCGCCTCCAGCCACTGCTCGATGGTCGCCGCCGTCTCGTATGGCGAGTCGCTGTCCTCGGTCAGCCGGTCGGTGAACGGCCCCACCTGGGCCGAGGTTGAGGCCGGCACACCCGTGTAGCGCGATTCGATTTCGTCGGGGTAGTCCCGCCCGCTCGTCTGCAGCACCTCGGGGTCATCGGGCGGCGTGACGCTGGTCGCGCTGTAGGTCGTTCCGGCGGGCAGCGGCCGTTCGGACGTGACCGCGCCGTACTCTGTGACCATCACGTCCTCGCGGGAGACCGATTTCGGCCGCCAGACGGTCGGCAGCGACGTGGCGGACTTGGCCAGTCGCACCTCGTAGTCGACCGTCGTGTCGGTCATACCGTCGACCGCCATCGCCCCCTCGTAGGCCTCGGGGTCCGCGCGCCCGTCCCAGCCCGTGCCGGTGTACGTTTCGTACGCGCCGGTCCGCCAGTACGCCGGTTCCGAGCTCGTGACGGTGAAATGCGGCTCCGTGTCCTGTGACCGGTACGGGCTGTCGCCGCTGTCGAGCGACCCGCCAACATCGGTTTGGCTTCCCGGGTTCAGCGCGCCGAGTTGCCCCCCGCTGCCGCCGGTCGAGGTCCCCCCTCCAGACCCGAGCGGGTTCTCCTGGGGGAGCGGCACGAGGGACTCCATCGGACTCTGTGTCCCACCGGGGGACAGAATCGGGAGCATCGCCGTCGCGAGTACCACGGCGACGACACACACGGCAGTGAGTAGTACCCGGAGGTAGTCCCGGTCTGCCGATACGTCATCGAAGGGCGAGTCGTCGGAGACCACGTCGGATTACCGTACCGTCCCGGCGCTGTCGCCATAAATCTGCTGTCAGTGGCGGGGACGGCGCGCCTGTCATCGTCGCAGTAGTTGCTGTACCGAGGACCACCGGATGGTTGTAAGATATAAACCGCAAGCGAAGCAACCCAACAGCAATGACCGACGACGAGGAGCCGGTCCAGTGCTGGCTGGTCGAACGCTCCAGTTTCGGCGACGAACGGATGGTGACGCTCATCTACGCGCCCCCGGAAGGCGACCGCCACCTGACCAAACAGCTCTCACCGAATCTGCTGAGACGCAAACGGATTACGGCGGCCATCGACGTCGAACCCGAGCGACTCGAACCCGTGAACGAAGCAGAGACCCGAGACCGCTACGCCACGGAGGCCCAGCGGATGGCCGAGCGCCACGACCCCGACGCAGAGGTGTAAGCGGCCGCTGGAACAGTTGAAGCTCTGTACTTCCATTTCGGCTGATATTTCGAACACGAAAGACTATACAGGCGGCCGTCACAAACCGGCCGTATGGCAGCGATAGAACTGGATGGCGTCACCAAGCAGTTCGGGAGCCTCACCGCGCTGCAAGGGGTCGACCTCACCGTCGAGGAGGGCGAGATCTTCGGCTTCCTCGGCCCGAACGGGGCCGGGAAGTCGACGACGATCAACATCCTCCTGGATTTCGTCCGCGCGACCGACGGGTCGGCGACGGTGCTCGGTCACGACATCCACGAAGAACCAAAACAGATTCGTGCCCGCACTGGAGTCCTCCCCGAAGGCTACGACGTGTACGACCGGCTCACCGGTCGCCAGCACCTCTCCTTTGTCATCGAGTCGAAAGACGCAGACGACGTACCTGACGAACTGGCCGAGCGAGTCGGCATCGCCGACGCCATCGACCGCAAGGCCGGCGGCTACTCCAAGGGGATGCAACAGCGCCTCGTGCTGGCGATGGCGCTCGTCGGCGAGCCCGACCTCCTCATTCTCGACGAGCCGACGACCGGGCTCGACCCGAACGGGGCCCGGTTGATGCGGGAGCTCATCCGCGAGGAGAACGAGCGCGGCGCGACCGTCTTCTTCTCCAGTCACATTCTCGGCCAGGTCGAGGCCGTCTGTGACACGGTCGGTATCCTCCAGAACGGCCGTCTCATCGCGAAAGACAGCGTCGCCGGGCTGCGTGAGGCCGCCGCCGGGGACACCGTCCTCCGCGTGACGCTGGCCGACGGCGACGGCACCGACAACGCGGTCGCAGCTATCGAGGAGCTCGACGAGGTCTCGACGGTGACCGCGGACGGCACCACGCTCACTGTCAGCTGTGATAGCGACGCGAAGATGGCCGTCCTCAATGCCGTCGAGGAAAGCGGGGGCGAGGTCGCCAACTTCGAGACTGAGGAAGCGTCGCTCGATGAAGTGTTCGCCGCCTACACCGAGCAACAGGAGCAAGAACAGGCGGAGGTCGACGCATGAGCACCGAACAGAACCCCGTCAAGCGCTTCCTCGGGGACGTCGATACGAGCATCAAGAACTCCGAGTTCGCCGACTGGTACCCCATCTCGAAAAAGGAGTTCCGCGATACGGTCCGCTCGCCGTGGATCTGGGTGCTCTCGTTCATCTTCATCGTCCTCTTCGCGCTGCCGGCGCTGCTCGGCCTGTATTTCAACATCGGCCAACAGTTCGCCGAAGCGGGGGCGTCGCTGACGACAGATGCGTACGTCCGGTTCGCACTGCCGATCGCAGCGCCGCTGCTCCCCGCAGTCGCGATCGTCATCGGCTACGCCGCAATCGCCCGGGAGAGCGAGCGAGGCTCCCTGAAGATACTGCTCTCGCTCCCGTACACGCGCGGCGAACTGCTCGCGGGCAAGTTCGTCGGCCGGAGCGCGATCACGCTCATTCCGGTCACGGTCGGGTTCCTGACGACGCTATTAGTGATACTCCCGTCACAGATCGAGATCGCGTGGGAGTCGTTCCTGCTGTTCGCGCTCGCCACGATGGCCTACGGCGTCGTATTCACGGCGTTCGCGATCGGCCTCTCGGCGGCGATGAAGACCGCACGACGGACGATGGCCGCGTCGCTCGGGATTTACGTCTACCTGCAGGTGTTCTGGTCGAACCTCGGCGCGGGGCTCGGGAACCTGCTGTCGGACCACGCGAACATCGGCGAGGTGACCCAGCTCCACGTCGAACTGTTCGTCTCGCTGCTGAGCCCCATCGCCGCGTACCGCACACTCGTCCGGGAGATCCTGCAGGGCTCGCCGATTCGCTCGCGGCTCCTGCTGACGTCGAGCCCGCAGGTGACGTGTGAGGAGATGCTGGGCGGGACACTCGAGATGACACAGACCGGTGTCGAGTGTACCAACGCCGCCTTGCCGCCCCAGTACGGGACGGTTGCGGTCATCGGCTACCTCCTGCTGTGGCTGGTCGTCCCGCTGGTCGCCGGCTACTACGTCTTCGAAAACAAGGACCTGTAGCGCGCCGCCGCTGTTCACGCGCCGGGTCGCAGTTTTCTGTGTGTGCTGACTACCGCAGTGAACACGTCACCCGGGGGTGTGACACCGCCGATCCCGAACCGAACGCTGCTTGGCGACCTATCTTTCGTGCTCCCACTGTTCCGTCACTTCGCGGGTGACGGCGACCACGCCCGTGACCTGCCCATCGACTTCCAGCGGCGTGAGGCGGTACTCCAGCACTTCGTACCCGTGGCCGGAAAACTCGCCGCTCACCACCCCACGGAGTTCGTCGCGGTCGCCGTCGATCAGCTCTTGGTATGGGTCCCCCTCGTGCTCGCTCCTGATCTTGGGCAGGAGCTGGCTCGATTCACCTTCCAGTTCGTCCCTCGATGTCCCGTAGAACGAGGCTAAGTACTCGTTGACAACCTCGAACCGACCCTCCGTGTCGTAGATGCAGGCCGCCTCCTGCATCGTGTTTACCATCCGCTCGTACCGTCGCAGCTCCCGTTCTCGCTCCCTGCGGTCGGTGATGTCGGTGACGAACCCCTCCAGCACGGCCGAGTCAGCATCCGCACCGGGGACGCGGTGGCCGCGTTCCCACATCCACTTCGTGGCGCCGTCTGCAGTGATAATCCGATAGGTCATCTCGAACTCGCCGTCGGCCGCGAGCCCCTCCTGGACCGTCTCCGTGATCCGGTCGCGGTCCGCCGGATGGAGTACGTCCTCACCCCAGGTTACCGCCCCGGTCTCGAAGTCCGTGGCTGTGTAGCCGGTGAGCGGTTCGATTTCGCCCTCGACTGTTTCCATTGGCCATCCCGGCGCGTTTAGACGGCGATAAACCATGCCCGGGAGGCTACTGATGAGCGATTCCAGCCGACGGGTTCGCTCGTCGAGTTTTCGCTGGGACCGATGTGCGTCGACAGCGTTTCTGATCCGGTTTGCGAGCAGTGTGTACTGCTCGGCGCCCGAACCCTTCTGGAGGTAGTCGGTCACGCCCGCAGAGATCGCATCGCTCGCGATTTCCTCGGATCCTTTCCCGGTGTAGAGAATGAACGGGAGCTCCGGGTAGCGCTGGCGGACGGCTTCGAGGAACTCGATCCCGTTCTGGTCCGGCATGTCGTAGTCCGAGACGACGCAGTCGTACTGGCCCGTAGAGAGTGTCTCTAGCGCTTGTTCGGCACTCGCCGCCGTCTCGACGCACAACCGGTCGTCCTCGTGTTCGAGCAACGCCGCGGTCGTGTCGGCGAAGTTGGAGTTGTCATCAACGTGGAGAATACGGACCGAATCACCAGAGTGGTCCATTATTTTGTGTAGTTGGCGGTGCACGAACAAATAAATATGGCCGAGACCGAGGGTCACCGCCAGACAGGGAGCGGCGCGATCAGTCGTATTGAGTTCGGTTCCGGGAGGTCTCACCACGGCCGACGGCTGCGTCCGGGACCCGCGATTACAGCACGCCCGCGTCTTCCAGTAGCGCCTCGAACTCGGCTTCGCTGAGCGTCTCCACGTCGTGTTCTTCCGCGTCGTCCTGTTTCCGCTGGCCGGGGTTGTCGCCGAGCACCAGATAGTCCGTGTTGCCGGAGACGCTGCTCGTCGCTGACCCGCCGTTGCGCTCGACCAGGTCCTGCGCGTCGCTGCGAGTGTACCCGTCGAGCGACCCGGTGAAAACGAACGTCAGACCCGCAAGGGCGTCACCACCCGTCTCCTCGGCAGCCTGTGGGGTGACGTGGTCGAGCAGGCGGTCGATGACGGCACGATTGCCCTCGCCCTCGAAGAACTCGACGATTGAGCGCGCGACGGTCGAACCCACGTCGGGCACGGCCTCGAACGCGTCGGTGTTGCCGTCGTCAGCGGCGTCGAGTATCGCCTCGAACGTGCCGAACTCCTGAGCGAGGTTTCGTGCGGTGACGGTGCCCACTTCGGGGATACCCAGCGCGACGAGGAAGTTCACAAGCGGCGGCTCGCGGGCGTCGCCCATCTCAGTAACGAGGTTCTGGGCGCTGGTCTCACCCCACCCCTCCAGGTCAGTGAGGTCCTCGACGGTGAGTTCGTACAGGTCTGAGGGGTCCGAGACGAGGCCAGCGTCAAGGAGTTGCTGGACGGCCTTCTCGCCGAGGCCCTCGATGTCCAGCGCGTCGCGGCTTGCGTAGTGCTCGACGCTGCGCTCGCGCTGGGCGGGGCAGGTGAGGCCGCCGGTGCAGAACGCCATCGGGCCATCGCGCTCGACCGGGCTGTCACAGGCTGGGCAGGTGTCCGGGAACTCGAAGTGGCCGTCGCCGTTGTCATCGAGCACTTCGACGACGTCCGGGATGACGTCCCCGGCCCGCTTGATGCGGACGCGGTCGCCCACGTCGACGCCGAGGTCAGCGATGAGCGAAGGGTTATGCAGCGAGGCTCGGGAGACGGTGACGCCGCCGACCTCGACGGGGTCCATCAGCGCGACGGGGGTGAGCCGGCCGGTCCGGCCGACCTGCACGACGATGTCCCGCACCGTCGTCTCCTCCTTGCGAGCCGGGAACTTGTAGGCGAAGGCCCACCGCGGGGCGCGAGCGGTCGAGCCGAGTTCGTCGCAGGCGTCCAAATCGTCGACCTTGATAACGACACCGTCGATTTCGTAATCGAGGTCGTCGCGGGCCCGGTGCTGGTCGTTCCGGTAGTCGATGGCGGCGTCGATATCGTCGACGACGGCAGTCCGGTCACACACACGGAGACCCCAATCGGGGAACCGTTCGTGTATCCCGCTGTGGCTCTCGAAATCGACCGAGGCGTCGAGGACACCGAAGAAGAACACCGACAGCGGACGCTCTGCGGTCACCGACGGGTCGAGCTGGCGGAGCGTCCCGGCAGCGGCGTTGCGGGGATTCGCAAAGGGGTCCTCGCCCCGCTCCACACGCTCGCGGTTGAACGCCGTGAAGGCGTCCCGCGGGATGTACGCCTCACCGCGGACGACCAGAACGTCGGGGTAGTCACCGCGGAGCCGCTGGGGAACGCTGGAGATGGTACGGACGTTCTCTGTCACGTCCTCGCCGACCTCGCCGTCGCCGCGGGTCGCGGCCCGCTGGTAGACGCCGTCCTCGTAGACGACCTCGATAGAGAGGCCGTCGAACTTCGGTTCGCAGAAGTACTGCACGTCGCCATCGAGGCTGTTTCGGACCCGCTTGTCGAACTCTCGAACGTCAGCTTCCTCGCCACCCTGGTCGATAGAGCCCATCTGTGCGACGTGTTCGACCTCGGGAAGCTCGTCCAGCGGTTCGCCGCCGACGCGCTGGGTCGGACTGCCGTCGGTGTCGAGGTCGAACGCCGATTCGAGTCTCTGGAGCCTGTCGAACAGCGTGTCGTAGGCCCGGTCGCTGATGACTGGATCGTTCTCGACGTAGTAGCGGTAGTCGTGATAGCGAATCGCCTCGCGCAACTGGTCGGCTTGCTCGCGGGCGGTCTCGGCGTCGATGTCCTCCACGGGTGCAAATTCGGTCCGCGGATCGGAGATATAGGGGTTGCCGGCGACGTCCTCGGCAGTGGTCATGGTGGAGAAGTGTTGCGTCTCGCGTACAAAAACGGCTCTGCTCCCGGCCGCAGAACTGACGAAACAACAGACAGAAACAGAGATGTAGTTTTCCCACAGCGCTACCACCCGTTAGAACGGTAAAGAGAGGATAACGACTGCAGAAGGTGGCGGCTATCGGCCGATTTTGGCGCTCGGCGCTTCGACGACGAGTTCCCCGTCGCTCCGGACGGTGACGGAGTGGCCGGCGTACTCGAACGAGATGCTGACCGGCGACGAGCGGTCCGAGGAGTCGATGAGCGAGTCGAGTGCTTCTGGGTCGACAGTCTCGTACAGCGGTGCGAAGTCAGTCTGCTCCCGGCCGGTCATGGCGGAGATGTACTCAGTCACTGCCGCGCTCGGTCGCGTCTCGCTCCAGTCGAACTGTTTTCGGGTCACATTCATTGGTGTCGAAGAATCGCTGTCCCCACTTCGCCTGTTACTTTTACTCATATGGTTCGTCTGTCTACACCAAGACAGTTAGTAGTAATATACTCTTCCCAGCATTATCAGACTGTGAAAACGCCAAGCTGTGGAAGCAGACCGCCCCAAATCGGGCCATAATCCCCGTTTTTCGTCGGTTCTCGTCTGAGTTACAGGTCGGCTACGTCTTCGATTGCGTCGGTTAGTTCCTTGATACTCTCGACGGTGTGTTCGCCCATGTGCCCGATTCGGAAACTCTCCTCGCTGATGTCTCCGTAGCCGCTGGAGAACACCATGTCGTACTCCTCGGAGACGGCCTCGACCGTCTCTGCGACGTCGATGCCCTGCGTGTTCTCGATGCACGTCACTGTCTGGGACTCGTAGCCCTCCTCGGGATAGAGGTCGAAATGCTCGCGGGCCCACTCGCGCGTGTACTCGGCCATTTCCCGATGGCGCTGGTCGCGGGCGTCGTGGCTCTCATCGAGCATGTGCTTCATCTGTTTGCGGTAGGCGAGCATGAGCGGAATCGCCGGCGTGGAGTGTGTCTGGCCCTTCCGGTCGTAGTAGTCCAGACAGCGCTGGAAGCCGCCGTACCACGACGCCGAGTCTTTCTCCAGCTCCCGCTCGTAGGCCGCATCGCTGACGGCACAGACCGCGAGTCCGGGCGGCATGGCGAAGGCCTTCTGCGTGGACGTGAAGATGGCGTCGATGCCGTGGGCCTCGATGTCGATCTGGTCGCCGCCGAGACAGGAAATAGCGTCGACGATGAAGTAGGTGTCCGGGTACTCCGCGACCACGTCGCCGATCTCCTCGACGGGGTTGCGGACGCCGGTCGAGGTCTCGTTCATCACGGCCCCGACGGCGTCGTAGTCACCGGACTCGAGCGCGTCGCGGATGTCGCCGGGTTTGACCGCCCGGCCCCAGTCGTACTCGATGCGGTCGACGTCCTTGCCGAGGCGCTCTGCGACGTTGGCCTGGCGCTCGCTGAACGCGCCGGAGGTCGGCACGAGCATGCTGTCCTCGACCAGGTTGAGCGTCGTCGACTCCCAGAACTCCGTCCCCGACGCCGTGAGCACGATAACGTCGTTGTCGGTGCCGAGGAACTCCTTCGTGTCCTCGACGATGGTGGTGTAGAGGTCCGTCATCCGGTCCATCCGGTGGCCGAACATCGGCTCGGCCATCGCCTCGATAACGTCCTCGCGCACCTCTGTCGGCCCCGGGAGATACAGCGTCTTGTCCTGGTAGTCGTCTTTGTATTCGCGTTTTTCGGTCACAGAACCACCTGTAGTAGGTGGACTCTCGAATCCGGGGGGCATGGTAGTTTTGATACCGGGCGAGGGACACCACCTCACCCCAGCAGCGGCCGGGGCCGGCGGGAAGTTGTCGCCGTCCCCGTCAGGGTTGTCCGCGCCCGCGGGAATAACTCAGACAGCGATTGTACTCTACATGAGGTATTTGCTAATGAGAGTGATAAACATGCACATGGGTCGCCACGCCCCGCTCACGGACGCCCAACGAGCGGCCATCGCCCATAGGGCAGTCGAGCAGGTCGCTGACACGCTGGCTGAGATGCACGATGACTCAATTCAGTCGGGCCAACGTAGACCACTCAGCGCCGACGATACCGGCGGACGCCGTACATGACCAGACCAGCGTAAATTGCCGGGCCGACCAGAACTGTGGCACTGGTCGCTACCGTTCCGCCGAACAGGTATCCGAGGAAGACGTCGATAAACACCAGCAGGAAGGGTGCGAGCGCGAGTGCCTTCCCGCCGGTTCTGATCGCCGCGTCGAACGTCGACTGCGTCGCAGCAATTGCTCCAACGCCGGCGACGACAAGGAGATACGACAGCGTAACGCCCGGTGGCGACACGAGCGGAAGCGTAAACAGCGCGATACCGGCGAGCACGACGCCGACCAGCCGTGGTCCGTTGTCGTTCTGCGCGAGCGCGTTCTGGATACCGTCGAGGTCGCCGGCGTTGAGCGCCGCTTCGAGGTCCGATGTGGTCTGACTGCCGCCGGCATCGAGAACCGTCGTCCCGGTTCCGGCGTCGACCGGGCTATCGAAGTCCCGGCCACAGTGCATACACCACGTCGCGGTCGCACTGACTTTCTCTGAGCAGTGAGGGCAGCGGGGATCGGCGGTCATACTGTCATGTTCGAGGGCGCACAGTTAGCGGTTACGGGGGGAGAATATACGGGTGTCCGCGGGAAAGGGGCTGTATGGATTGGGTCGCACGGGCCGAGAGCCTCCTGTACGACGGCGAGGTGATCGAAGCGGACGTTCGGCTGGACCGCGGCGGGGTCGTCGTGACGAGTCACCGCGTCCTCGTGTTCACACCGGACCGCGAGGGATCGAACTACCGACAGGTCGACCGCCCCAACGTCGAGGGCGTCGACATCACCACGAGCGGCGACTGGTCGTTCCTCGAGCTCGGCGTGAAGGCGCTGGTCGTCGGCGTCGTGCTGGTGGCCGCCGGGACGACCGTGAGCCTCGACGGTCTCGTGGGCAACGTCTCACTGGACAGCGGCGGTGCCGCCAGTGCCGTTGGCATCGGGGGGATGCTGGGGATGCTCCAGACGATGCTGACGTTGATGACGCAACTGGACGACCTGATGCGCCTCTTCGGCGGCCTCGCGCTTGCCTTTGCCGCTGTCGTCCTCGGGGTCTACCTCTGGAGCCGCGACCGACTGCTCGTCGTGCGCGTCGCCGGCGACGACGACATCGAACTGACAACGCCAGACGACGAGAGCGTCGTCGACCGGATCGAGGCCGCCATCGTTCCGGACGCGACACCCACCGACACCGGGAACGCGGACCAGTCGCCGCCCGACGACCCGCTCCCGTGACGTTCAACTCTGCCGAGCACCAACCCGAATCTAATGGACGCCGACGGGGTTCGGGAGCGCGCGGGGTCGCTGCCACGGGAGCCCGGTGTGTACCTGTTCGAACAGGGCCGGGACGACAAGCGCCGGGTCCTCTACGTCGGGAAGGCCGTCGATCTGCGGGACCGCGTGCGCTCCTATGCCGATCCGCGCAGCGAGCGCATCGCCAAGATGGTCGAGCGTGCCGAGACCATCGACTTCGCCGTCACCGACACCGAGACGCAGGCGCTGCTGCTCGAAGCCAACCTCATCAAGCGCCACCGGCCGCCGTACAACGTCCGGCTGAAAGACGACAAGTCCTACCCGCTGGTCCAGTTGACCGACCATGCCGTCCCCCGAATCGAGGTGACACGCGACCCGGAGGACGGCGCAACCGTCTACGGGCCGTTCACCGACAAGGGGCGGGTCGAGACAGTGGTGAAGGCACTGCGGGAGACGTACGGGCTCCGGGGGTGTTCCGACCACAAGTACGGCAACCGGGACCGACCCTGTCTGGACTACGAGATGGGCATCTGTACCGCGCCCTGCACCGGCGAGATCAGCGAGACCGAGTACGCCGAGGACGTCGAAGCCGTCACCCGATATTTCGAAGGCGAGACCGGCGTTCTCGCGGACCCGCTGCGCCGCGAGATGGAGGCCGCCGCGCAGAACCAGGAGTTCGAGCGCGCCGCGAACCTCCGGGACAAGCTCGGGGCCGTCGAGGCGCTCCACGGCGAGGGCGACACCGCCGTCAGCGACTCCGGAGGATACCAGACGACGGACGTACTCGGGGCCGCCGTCGAGGGTGAGCGCGCTATCGTCGCCCGGCTCCACGCCGAGGGCGGCAAGCTCGTCGAACGGGACCGGCACACGCTGGAGGCCCCGGACGGCGAAGGCACTGCCGGCGTGTATCGGGCGTTCATCCCGCAGTACTACGCCGAACGGGAGCTACCCGACCGGATTCTCTGTGCCGAGGACCCCGCCGATCCGGACATCGAAGCCTGGCTGGAGAGCGAGGGCGTCACGCTCGGCGTGCCCGGGGCCGGGCGGGAGGCGACACTTGTGGACCTCGCGCTGAAAAACGCCCGCCAGCGCGGCGGGACCGACGACGAGACCGGCCGCCTGGCCGACGCCCTGGGCATCGACCGCCCGAGCCGCATCGAGGGCTTCGACGTGAGCCACGCACAGGGCCGGTCGGCCGTCGGCTCGAACGTCACCTTCGTCGACGAGACGCCGGAGAAGGGCGACTACCGTCGCAAGAAGCTCACCGAGCAAAACGACGATTACGCGAACATGCGCGAACTCCTCCGCTGGCGGGCCGCGCGCGCCGTCGAGGGCCGGGACGACCGGCCGGCCCCGGACCTGCTGCTCATCGACGGCGGCGACGGCCAACTCGGAGCGGCCCGCGACGCCCTCGCCGAGACCGGCTGGGACGTGCCGGCCATCGCACTGGCGAAAGACGAGGAACTAGTTATCACGCCCGACCGCGTGCACGACTGGGATGACGACGCCCCGCAGCTCCACCTGCTCCAGCGGATTCGCGACGAGGCCCACCGATTCGCCGTGCAGTACCACCAGACGCTCCGGGACGAGGTGTCGACGACGCTCGACGACGTGCCCGGCATCGGCCCCGAGACGCGGAAGCGGTTGCTCCGGCGCTTTGGCAGTGTGGACAACGTCAGGACGGCCTCTGATGAAGAACTGACGGCTGTCGACGGCATCGGCGAGCAGACCGCGGAGACGATTCGGTCTCGGCTGCAGTGATTTCGTATATCGGATAGCAGTTTATCACTGTTGAGCGGTCAGATACACTGCTCTGGTGGAAAGGGCCGAAGAAAGTTGCTAAGCGGTGATTCCAGCGTTTCGGATGCCGCTACGGCTCGACAACCGTGTTGCGGAGCGTCCCGACGCCATCGTAGGTTATCTCGATCGTGTCACCGGGCGCAACTGTGCCTGGGTTCGCCGGACTCCCGAAGGCGACGACGTCGCCAGGGCGGAACGTGAACCGCTCCGAGAGGTACGCGACCACTTCGTGGGGACCGAACAGCATTTCGCTGGTGTTGGCAGACTGGCGGCGCTCGTCGTTGATGTCGGTGTACATGCTGATGGCCGTGGGGTCGACGTCGGTCTCGACCCACGGCCCCAGGGGCCCGGACCCGTCGAAGGCCTTTCGCGCGGTTCGGCCCTGCTGGTCCAACGCGTCGACGTCGTTCAGTATCGTGTAGCCTCTGACGGCATCGGGAACGTCGGCCGGGTCGAGGTCGTGACACCGTTCACCGATGACTGCGGCCAGTTCACCAGCATAGGTGAGTTCGTCGGAGAACGGCGGGTAGGGGATATCCTGCTCGTGTGCGAGCAGTGCCGTCGGGGGTTTGATGAAGAAGTCCGGCTCCTCGGGCCGGTCGTAGTCCATCTGGTCGTTGGTGGCGGCGTAGTTCCGGCCGACGCAGTACAGCGCGGTCGGTTCACACGGCGGGAGCAGTCGTCCATCGCGGCCGACTGTGTACTGGCCGTCGTCGGCGTGAACGACGCCGTCGACGTATTCGCCGGTGACTGGACCGTCATCCGTCAGCAGGCGTGCGATTCGCATACGCTGTCGTCCGAGGGCCGGTCAAAAAGGCGTGTCGGCCCCACGCCAGCACCGCTCAATAGCCTCGTTTGAGTGGAATATGAGCCGTTCTGGAGCGGTTCGTGGACGAGTACGGACACCGAAGCGATAGCGGATAAATCCTGTACCGCTATATGAAATGGCCAATAACGGCACCCCCGATCCGAGACCCCCAATCAAACACCGTGTCCACCGAAGCGACTTTTTCCAGCAGCACGTATCCCCGAATATGGCTGTGACCCGACGGCTCCTCATGGCCGTCGTTGGACTGTTGTCGCTGCTGGTCTATCTCGTGGCGGCGTACGTCGGGTACATGCTGCTTCTGCCGTTGTGGGATAGTCGCCCGTCGCCGATGGTAGCCGCCGTGGTCGTCATCGGAACGGCAATCGTTCTCGGCGTCGTGAACTACTGGGCTGCGACGGCACGACTCAAGCGATCGCTCAATGCGGTCGAGCTCTCGCGAGCGCGTGCGCCCGAAGCCTACCGCCACCTTGACGCGCTCGTTGACCGGATGGACGTCGAGACACCGACACTGCTACTGGCGGAGCTGCCGGTCCCGAACGCGTTCGCCATCGGCGGCGGGGCTGGGGCTATCGTCGTCGACCGGCGGCTGTTCCGGCTGTTGTCCGCGGCGGAGTTCGAGGCGCTACTGGCGCACGAACTCGCACACCTGGAGACCCGCGACGCACTCGTTCAGACTGTCGCCTACAGTCTCGTCCAGACGCTTGTCGGGCTCGTCGGCCTCGTGCTGTTTCCCGCCGTGGTGCTGATCGGTGGCATCGCCCGCTCGCTCGCGTTGCTGCGCGGCGACCCCTCGTCGTGGTCGCGCTCCTGGCTTGGCCGAACGCAACGGTACGCGCTGCAGGTCGTCGCCGGACTCGGGTTTGCCGTGACGCTGCTGCTACTCGGGTACTCCAGACGTCGTGAGCTGGCAGCCGACGACCGCGCAGTCGAGATAACGGAGAATCCCGTTGCGCTTGCCCGCGCCCTCACGAAAATCAAGCGGGCTTCGACGCCGGACCTCGGCCCCCTGCGACAGTTGTACGTTCACAGCGAGGCGGACAGCGAGCTATCGCGGCTCCTGTCGACTCATCCCCCGATGGACGAGCGAATACAGCGGTTACAGGAACGAGCCCGGCACGGCAGTTCCGCGACAGTGAACCGGCCGTCGGGACCCCGTCGGTGATACCGTCCTGGCGACGGCCAGTAGCGCCAATATGTCTGTCGAAGCCACTGTTTTAGACGTACACTACCCTAATCCACTATCAGATAGTGGGATATTAGTCGACGGAGAGGAGGCCCCGACGCGTCACAGACGCTCGGCGACAAAGCCGGATTCTATCGTGCAGCCGCTCCGACAGCCGACGGCCGCTGGGACCGTGAGATAGCCCGTCCGTCGTGGTAAGCGACAGGGCGGTCGGCTACGCGCTCCCGGACTCCGCGACACCGACCTCGTCAGCCGCGGGGAAGACGGTCGCGGCGGTTCTACGAGCCGACGGACCGGGCTGTGGCACGTATTGCGACCCTGAACCGGACCGGGACTGCTCCGGAAACCATCACCACCAAGAGTCGAGCGCGGTCACGCGGGCGGTCTCTATATCCGGATGGAGAGCGACATAGCGGTCCTAGAAACCGCTATGTTCTGGTCGACCCTGCACCCGCGTATGCAAGCCAGCATCCCGCGGCGAGCGACCGAGGCGGCAACCAGCCACACGTACGGGTGTCCGCTGTGTAACTGCGGTGCGGACAGCGAAGACGATATTTATTGCCATTTACTGGTCTCACATCGAAAGAGCGCGCTTGCCGACGCCCTCCTAGAAAAGACCGACTGCGGTCAGTAGTCCGGTGTTTTATTTTGGTAAGATACGGTGTCCCCTGCTGTTACGATAGCACACTTTGGATATGTCGAAATGGGTTTTAGTTATATATTAGACAACCTAGAGTCAGATATCCAGAGTTAATTGGTGAAACGTCGTAGCCGACGACCCAGAATCGTCCTGTTTCGAGAGAACCGTGCGGCAGTGCATCGATCGAGTTTCTCGATCAGCATGTCTTATTTAACAAATCATATATCGCTATATCAAATTTCGGTGAGGCCACTAACAACCGGCAACCGATCCAGCAGTAACGATCGCCAACAGCGGATTACCGATAACATACATACACGTGTTAGAGCTGGAGAAAGGTATATATACCAGAAAGGGCGTCGCCAGGGTGTACGTCGCAGCGACACAGCTACGGAGTACGAGTGACAGCAGAGAGACCGTACGATAGTACTGAACAGTCGCGTTTCAATCTCGAACCCAGTACTGCACCACAGTCGTTCCCGACGGGACGACAGATCTGGCAAGCGCACAGATTTCGTGTTGCTCTCGTGGGCATTTTAATGAGACTGTGGTCACCGCGCCCCTCAAGACAGCACACGATGGAACAGAGTCACCACCATCCTCTCGTGGTTGGCCTTGGGAGAACAGAGAACAGCGTGCAAAGCCTAGGAGTAGGTAACGTTGAGTTCGATAACGTTAGCGACTTCGAGGACCTTCTGTGGTAGTTCCTCTGTAAATCTATCGTCGCGGAATCGGTTAGTCGGACCGGAGACGCTGATAGCACCGAGTACGGTACCGTTGTTGTTCAGCACTGGTGCCGCGACACATCGGAGTCCGTCGAGCCGTTCCTCATCGTCGAACGCAACGCCGGTCTCCCTGACGGTTTCCAAAGTATCCTCCAGTTCCGCCAGCGTGCTGGCTGCGTTGTCGGTTTCAGTCCCCAGCCCGTGTCGTTCGCTGATCGTTTCGACACGCTCCCGGGGTAGATGGGCGAGGATAGCTTTCCCGAGGGCTGTCGAGTGGAGCGGAACGCGGGTGCCGACGTGGGCTTTCACCTGTACGGCCTGTTCACCCCGGGCGCGGTACAGATAGGACCCGCGCCCGTGCTCCTCAACCAGAACGTTCGCCAGCTCACCGGTCTCCGAGGCGAGCCGGTCGACTTCGGGTTTGGCAATGCGGAACAGTTTCTGTCGGTGTCTGGAGTACGCGCCCAGTTCCAGAAACCGGAGACCGACCCTGTAGCGGCCGTCGTCGTTGACGATGTACTCCTCCTGCTCGAGTGTGCTGAGATAGTTGTGGATCGTGCTCTTCGGAAGGTCGAGGTGTCGCGAAAGTTCAGTGACGCCAGCGCCACCGAGGTCTTTGAGTCCGTTGAGTATCTCGAACGTCGTTTCGACCGACTTGACCGGGTTTTGTGCCGTTCGTGCCATGGATTGAGTTGTCAGCGTTAGGTCGCAACTGCGTTGTACACCGAACGAGTCGGCTGCAGGCAACCGTGTGTTCGGAACGCAGCCACCAGTGGTGTATGTTCGTTGTGCAACGATTGTGATAATATCTTATTTATATTTATCGTTTACATCGGGCAAGGAGAGCCCGTGAGAAGCGACTGGCGGTTGCAGGTATTGTCGCCGAACGAAACAGCACAGCGAGGGATGGGAAACGCGTAAGTATCGGGAACGAGATGAATCGAACGTATGACGCAGACGTACGAGAACTATATCGGTGGCGAGTGGACCGGAAGCGGGGAGACACAGGACGTCACGAACCCGGCGGACGAGACCGACGTCGTCAGCACGGTTCCGGTGTCCTCGACGGCGGAAACCGACGAAGCGGTCGCGGCCGCAGTGGACGCGACGGACGAATGGGGCGGAATGCCCGGCCCGGAGCGCGGTGCGATATTGCGCGAGACCGGTGAAATCCTGAAGTCCCGGAAAGACGAACTGGCGGAGACACTGACCCGCGAAGAGGGGAAACCGCTCGGAGAGGCCGAAGGTGAGGTACAGCGGGCGATTGACATCTTCTATTACTACGCGGAGAAGGCCCGCGACTTCGGCGGGACCGTCAAACAGCCAAGCGGTGGCCGTGCCGGCCTGCAGACGAAGAAGGAGCCGATGGGCGTCGCGGCGCTCATCACGCCGTGGAACTACCCCATCGCGATTCCGGCCTGGAAGATCGCCCCGGCGCTCGCGGTCGGGAACGCCGTCGTCATCAAGCCCGCGATGCAGGCCCCGACCGTCGGGGCGATGATCGTCGAGGCACTTGACGAGGCCGGGATTCCGGACGGCGCTATCAACCTCGTCTGTGGCCCCGGTAGCGAGGTCGGCGAGCGACTGACCACCCACGAGGATGTCGACGTAGTGTCGTTCACCGGCAGCGCCTCAGTCGGCGAACACGTCTACGACCAGGCGACGAACAACGGGAAGCGCGCGCAGGCGGAGATGGGCGGGAAAAACCCGACCGTCGTCATGCCGAGCGCCGACGTGGACAAAGCGGCCGACATCGTCGGTGCCGGGGCCTTCGGCGGCACGGGCCAGGCCTGTACGGCGACCTCCCGAGCCATCGTCCACGAGGACGTGTACGACGAGTTCCTCGACGCCATCGTCGACTACGCCGAGTCACTGGATATCGGAAACGGCCTCGACCGGGCCGACATGGGTCCCCACGTCAGTGAGGACGAACTCGCGGGGAGCCTGGAGTACATCGACATCGCACAGTCGGAGGGTGCGACCCTCGAAACGGGCGGCGAAGAACTCACCGGCGGCGAGTACGACGCCGGGAACTTCATTTCGCCGGCCGTCTTCTCCGACGTCGAGCCCGACATGCGCATCGCACAGGAAGAGGTGTTCGGGCCGGTACTCGCCGTGATTCCCGTCTCCGACTTCGACGAGGGTGTCGAGGTCGCCAACGACATCGACTACGGGCTCTCGGCCAGCGTCGTGACCGAGAAAATCGAGGAAGAAAACGAGTTCATCGAGCGCTCCGAGTCCGGCGTGGTCAAGGTCAACGAGAAGACCACCGGGCTGGAACTGCACGTGCCCTTCGGCGGCCTCAAACGCTCCTCGACGAACACCTACCGCGAGCAGGGCGACGCCGGGCTGGAGTTCTTCAGCTACATCAAGACGGTGTACCGCAACAGCTAATCGAGGCGGCTACTGGCGCTGACTGCGAAGTAGTGTTTCTGTAACACAATATTTATATAGTATTAATTTTTATATTCTCTTGCTCTTGTCCACCGCAAGAGCGAGCGTGCAAAGTCATGGTCGTAGCCTAACCGGCCAACGATGGTGGAACGGCCCCAGCATCGGCACTGTCTGTCCCGTACAGACGTTCCACTCTCGTTATTAGCGCCCCAGCATCCGGAGCATGTTTCGCCGTCGCCAACTACAATAGCCGGACCGGTCTGAGCACGGCGAGAAACAGTGACTGATATCGGTACCCGGTTGGGCACAGGTTTCGTTGTCGGCAGTCGTTGCATATGTCCACCTCACCGTAGTGAACACAGCGAGTGGGACGGAGTTTTGAAGCGACCCCCTATCAGACAAGGCGTGGTAGGCCCCACAGTGCCGCTCGTTCATTATCGTGGAACGCCTGCCGTAACGGTTGTACTGTCGTTATTCTCGAGAGAGGGAAACGGAGATCGCGGGCGGATACCGCCCATAGACAGCCCGTAAAACAGCATTATCCGCTCGGATTATCGGCCGGTCGCTGTAGAACAGCGGCGGGTGAGACTGACGATTTGTTCCACTATATCAAACATACATGTCACCAGCCGGGATTAATTTACTCGATACATGAACTGTCATTCGCTACTCTGGAACGGCTCGGGCCAGCCCGGGTGTGCCAACACAAAACATAATATCCAGCCAGCCGATAACAACGTCATGAATATCGACGCGCTCACAGCCGGGTTCGACCATCGAGACTGGCAGGAACTGACAGAAACCGACAGTCCAGTCCGGTTTGCGATGGTCGGTGTGGGCTGGTGGACCACCGAGCAGGCAATGCCCGCCGTCGACGCGGGGGACCTCTGTGAGACGACCGTCCTGGTCAGCGGCGACCGCGAGAAGGCGGCCGACGTGGCCGCCGATTCGGAGACGGTCGAGCACGCCATCACCTACGAAGAGTTCCACGACGGGGCCGCGAGCGACGCCTACGACGCTGTCTACATCGTTACCCCGAACGCTCGCCACCTCCCCTTCGTCGAGACGGCGGCGGAACTGGACAAGGCGATACTCTGTGAGAAGCCGATGGAGGCCACCATCGAGCGCGCCGAGCGGATGGTCGAGGTGTGTGACGAGTACGACGCGACGCTGATGGTCGCCTACCGGATGCACACCGAGCCGGCCGTCCGGCGGGCGAAGGACCTCATCGACGAGGGGTACGTCGGCGAGCCGCTGTTCGTCCACGGCAACATGACCGAGCCCATCCTCGAACTGGTTCCCGACCCCGACCAGTGGCGGCTGGACTGGGAGCTCTCGGGGGGATGTGCCGTGATGGACATCGGCCTGTATCCGCTGAACACGAGCCGGTTCCTGCTGGACGCCGACCCAGTCGCCGTCCGGGGGACCGTCGCATCGGTTCAAGAGGAGTTCGCGGACGTGCCCGACGAACACGGTGCGTTCCAGCTTGATTTCCCTGGGCACGTGTACGCGGTGTGTACCGCCAGCCAGAACGCCCACCTCGACAGCCACATCTCCATGCTCGGGACCGAGGGCAGGGTCCGCGTCGAACCGGCGTTTTACCCCTGGGACGACCGCTCGCTCCAGCTTTCCCACGAGGGCACGACGGTCGACATCGACTTCGAGCAGATCGACCAGATGGAAGAGGAGTTCGAGTACTTCGCCCACTGTCTGCTGACCGACAGCGACCCCTACGCCGACGGCGAGCACGGCCTCGTCGACATCAAGACGATCAAGGCCGTCTACGAGGCCTCCGAAACGGAGTCGACGGTCACGCTCGATTAAGTGTCGCCACGGGACTTTTTGCCCGGGCCGGCCGTAGCTCGGAGCATGGTTCAGTCAACGTGGGACGACTGGTTCGTCCGCGAGGAAGTCGAATCGACGGACCCCGGCGACGGCGTCACTATCTGGTATCTCGGCTGTAACGGCTTCGTGCTCCGGTCGCAGTCGACGACGCTGTACATCGACCCGTACTTCGGGACGGGCGATCCACCGAACCTCATCAGAATGATTCCGGTACCGATGGACCCCGCCGATGCGACCCGATGCGACGCCACACTGGTCACACACGAGCACATCGACCACATGCATCCGCCGTCGTACGGCCCGCTGGTCGAGGACTGTGGGGCTGATCTGTATGCCCCCACGGCATCGTACGAGTCGCCAGACTACGACGGTGAACTCCGGGTGCCCGATGAGCAGCGCAACGAAATCGCCGTCGGTGACGAGTTCGCTGTCGGCGATTTCACCGTCCACGTCACCGGCGCGAACGACCCCGATGCCATCGAGCCCGTGAGCTACGTCATCGAGCACGACGCCGGGACGTTCTTCCACGCCGGCGATAGCCGGCCTGCCGACGCGTTTGTCGATATCGGTGAGCGGTTCGACATCGACGCGGGCGCACTGGCGTTCGGGACCGCCGGCTCCATCTACGAGCCCGAACCCGATTGCGGCGTCCGAACGAAGTGGTACATGGACGAAAACGAGATTATCGAGGCCGCGAACCAGCTCCGGCTCGATCGCCTGCTCCCCTCCCACCACGACATGTGGCAGGGTGAAGCCGGCGACCCGAAAGTACTCCACGAGCACACGGCGTCCTTCGAATATCCCCGCCTGATCGAACCACTGTACATCGGCTGTTCGGTGCGGCTGGGCGAGCCCGGTATTCGACGTATCGGTGCGCTGGGCGACAGCTGATGTAGCCGGTGTTTCAGCCCCCAATCTCGTTTGATGAAGCGGAATCGGGTTCAAACAGCCACCCGGCGTTCGCTGTCTTTCGTTTGCCGCGGGGTAGCTTTAATATCCCAACCTCGGAACGTCAGACAAATGTCGCCAACGATAACGAAAATCGAAAGCCGGGAGTTCGAGTACCCGCTCGAAGATGTAGGGACCGACAAGCACGGCTTCAACCTAGTGTATGCCCCGGGAGAGACGACGACCCGGAAGCTGTTCGGCGTGCAGATTCATACCGACGAGGGAATCACGGGCGAATACGTCGGCGGCAACTCCCCGGCGGCCGCCCAGTACAACATCGTCGCGGAGTACCTCATCGGCAAGGACCCGTTGAAACGCGAGAAACACTGGTCGGAGTGCAAGCGAGCGCTCCGGAAGTACGACCGGATGGGCATCGGGCCCATCGACATCGCGCTGTGGGACTTCGCCGGCAAGTACTACGACGCACCGATCCACGAACTGCTGGGGACCTACCGCGAGCGCATCCCGGCGTACGCCTCGACCTACCACGGCGACGACGCCGGCGGGCTCGACTCGCCGGAAGCGTTCGCCGACTTCGCCGAGGACTGTCGAGACGAGGGCTTCGGCGGCTTCAAGATCCACGGCTGGGGCGGCGGCGACGATGCCCGGAGCCTCGACCGCGAGGTCGAAGCCGTCCACGCCGTCGGCGAGGCCGTCGGCGACGAGATGGACCTGATGCACGACCCGGCCTGCGAACTGGAGACGTTCGCCGACGCGCTGGAACTGGGCCGCGCGCTCGACGAGCAGGACTTCTTCTGGTACGAGGACCCGTTCCGCGACGGCGGCATCTCACAGCATGCCCACAAGAAGCTGGCCCAGAAACTCGACACGCCGATTCTCCAGACCGAGCACATCCGCGGACTGGAGATCAAGTCCGACTTCGCCGCCAGCGAGGCGACCGACTTCCTGCGGGCCGATCCCGAGTACGACGCGGGCATCACCGGCGCGATCAAGGTCGCCCGCATGGCCGAGGCGTTCGGGCTGGACGTGGAGTTCCACGCGCCCGGCCCCGCACAGCGGCACTGCATCGCCGCCTGCCGGAACTCGAACTACTACGAGATGGCGCTGGTCCACCCGGACTGCCAGAACACCCAGCCGCCGGTGTACGAGGGCGGCTACTCCGACCTGATGGACGCCGTCGACGACGACGGGACGGTCGGTGTCCCGGACGGTCCCGGTCTGGGCGTGGAGTACGACTGGGACTACATCGAGGACAACACCACCGGGAGCGTTCACGTCTACGAATAGCGCCGGTCGTTGTTTTTCTACTACCCGGCTTGGCTACCGGCTCACGCCGATGCGTAGGCCCTGACGCCGGTTTCGAGAACCTCGCGGTAACGGCGCACGTCGATATCGACGGCCACCCTGCTGTTGGGTTCGTTGTCGGTCGTGCCGTGTTCGTCACAGATCACGGCCCCGTGGCAGGGGCCACCGGTCGTATCCACGTCGAGGTAGTACTCCTCGAAGGTGAGCACCGACTCGTCGATGATGTCCGCAACGACGGCGGCGTCGTGGATGGCCGGCGCGTCGGACAGCGGATAGGTCCCGGAATCGGGCCGGTAGTCGAGCCACTCGGCGATTGTCCCGCGGACGCCACCGGCCTCGCGGAACTCCTCGATGAACTCAGGGGCCACGGTAGCACGGTTGGTCACGTCCAGGCCGACCATCCGCGTAGTAGCGTCCTGGATGACGCGGCTGGCCGCGGCAGGGTCGTTGTGGAAGTTGGCCTCGGCCATCGGCGTCACGTTCCCGGACGTCATCGCCGCCCCGCCCATGAGATAGATGTCCTCGACCAGGTCGGGCAGGCGGGGCTCTTTGGCCAGCGCGATTGCCAGGTTCGGGAGCGGCCCGACGGCCGCAATCGTCAGTTCGTCGCCGTATTCGCGGGCGGCTTCGGTGATCGCGTCGGCTCCGTGGATGTCTCGTATATCAACGTCTACGTCGGGAAGATCGCCGTGGAGCCCGTTCTCGCCATGGATCCACTCGGCGGTGTCGAGGTCGTCGACCAGCGGGCGGCCACAGCCCCGGGCGACCGGCACGTCGTAGCCACCCAGTTCCAGTATCGCGTGGGTGTTTTGCGTCGTGTTCTCGATAGTCGTGTTCCCACAGACGGTCGAGAGGCCGACGACATCGATCTCATCGTGGCCAAGCGCCATCGCCAGCATGACCGCGTCGTCGCAGCCGGGGTCAGTATCGAAGAACACTTTGCGTGACATACCTCCGAATTTCCCCCTATCGGGTATTAAAAGCTGGTACGGACTGACAAGGACACGGGAACGTCGCCGTAGACAGACCGGCAGCGTTCTGTGGGCCGTCTGTCGGGCCGGCGCCGCACCACACAGCAGTGTGTCAGTATGTGTGACCGACAAATCCGGTGTGTCCGCCACAACCGTCTTGTACTGGCCAGGTGGTGCGATACCAAGGGACAGTTGCGGGGACGGCCATCCCTGGAAGCGAAGTCCGGGCCACGGTACTCAGACACCATGCGTAGCCGACAGTTTGTTACAGAATCCAGTCATTACTTCGAAAGAGTCATTTCAGGGTAAATTTTAACTATACAGTCTCAATAGCGTACAGGAAGTGATGGACAGAAATCACATACGGCCAGTGCTACTCAGCGTACTGCTCGTTTTCTCGGTTATCAGTGCCGGCTTTCTCGGAAGCGCCGCTGCTGCACCGAGCGGGCAAAGCGAGTTGGCAACGGCGAACAGCCAGACGGCGACACAAACAGCATCAGCTGGTGGAGCTACCTGTCAGCTTGACGGGAGCTGTCCGGTTGCTGATGATTCTGTCGACCTCAACAACAGTGGTGCCGGGGTCGACGTCCTGATCGACGGGAGTCATCAGGGCTCGACGTTCACGGAGTTCGCGAACCGGCTCAGCGAGCGCGGGTACGACGTCGACACGAAACGGTCGACGACAGGGGGGTTGACCTCGTGGAACAGTTCGTCCGCGAACGGGCTGTCGGACTACGACGTGGTCATCATCCCCGTCCCCCAGACGACTTATAGCGAGTCCGAACAGGCCGCAATCGACGAGTACGTCAGAAACGGCGGCAGCCTGTTCGTCGTCGGGGACTGGACCTCGCCGCTGCAGGGCCACGCCGGCAAGCTGAACGACATCACCGACCCGTACGGGCTCCATTTCAACGGCGAGAGCGATAAGTGGCTCCGGAACATCCAGGACCCGACCAACAAGACGGTCGAGGACTACGAGTGGCGGGTCGTCCTCCACAACACGGGCCAGCATCCGATCATGAACGGCATCGATACCGTGGAGTACGACGGTGTCAGCCTCAACGTAACCGACACCGAAAACGGGACGCAGGCCCCGCTGTTATACGGTGACAGCGACACCTACGAGTACACCTACTCCACCACCGAGGAGGAGTTCCCCCGCGGCGAGCGCATCGTCGGTGCGGCCGCGACGTGGGACATCGGTGACAACGGCCGCGTCGTCGCCTTCGGCAGCCAGAAGTCGCTCACGACGTATCTCACCGACGAGTGGCAGGCCGACCACCAGCAGACGGACACACGACCGTTCCTCTTCCGAACGGTGAAGTGGCTGGCCTCGTCGGGCCACGTCGAGCGACCGGAGCGGCCGGTCGCCGTCACCGGCGAGCGGATCAAAGGCGGCGAGACGCCCGCCAACGAGACGATTGTGCTCAAGAACAGCGAAATCGCCGCCGCCATCGGCACCGAAACCAACGGCCCCTTCGGCACGCTGCCGGGCGGTATCTACGACGCCAACGCGTACGGTCTGACGACCGACCAGATCGGGGTCGCCGAGTTCGCGTTCAACAACTTCGGTACGTGGCCCGTCTACGAGTCCTTCGAGCACCGGAACGCATCCGGACCGAACGGCGCGGCGGTCGTCACCGCGACCGGCCACGTCAGTACGAATCCGAACGTCTCGGTTACGACGACGTACACGCTGCCGGCTAACTCCAGTCACGTCTGGATAAACACGACGATGGAGAACGGCGGCGACCAGCGCCTCCCGGTCAACGACTCCGAACGGCTCCAGAGCGGGGCGGCGCTCAGCTCCGAGGGCCAGTCCACCTGGCTCCCCGGTTCGGGGACCGTCGAGGAGACGCGCGCGCCACCGGTGAGCGCCGACTCGCTCACCCAGCCGTGGGCCGCGCTCACCGGCGACCGCGTCAGCTACGGCGTCTGGGGCGGCAACGGCTCGTTCACCTCGTACACCGCCTCCTCGACGTGGGTCGACCCGTGGCTCGAACACCGACTCGACCCCGGTGAGACGCAGTCGGCGGAGTTCGCCTTCTTCGTCGGCGAGGACGGCTCAAGTAGCGCGACCAGCGAGTACTACAACCAGCAGCAAGGGACCGAGACGGGAACGGTGACCGGCACCATCGCAAGCACGAACAACGAGTCCGTCTCACAGGCCACGGTCACTGCCTCGAAGGGCGACCGCGCGTTCACCTACACCGTCGGGTCGGAGACGGGGACGTACGACCTCGAACTCCCCGCCGGTGAGTACACGCTGACGGCCGATGCCAGCGGATTCGCGGCGTCAGAGCCCAAGTCAGTTACCGTCAGCGGCGGCGAAACGGCCACCGCCGACTTCGACTCGCTGGAGGGGCCGGCCCCCGTCAACGTCACCGCCATGATCGACGACGAGGGCGAGGTCAGTCCCGCCGACGCACGGATTACGGTGCTCGACGACGGCACCGCGGTCCAGACCGTCTACACCCGGACGTCGCCGGCCGGCACGGCCTCGCTCCAGCTCCCGCCCGGGAACTACACGCTGGTGTTCAACCACGGGACCGGCTACATCGCCGACCCGGTCGAGAAGAACGTCTCGGTGACGCCCGGCGAGTCAGTCAGCGTCAACGCGACGTTCACCGAGGAACTCGATCCCAGCGAACGCGACTGGGTCGGTATCGACCCCCACGCCCACAGCAGCGTCAGCTTCGACGGCAAGACGCCCATCGACAACTTCGTCGCCATCCAGCAGTCGGCGGGCGTCGACGCGGTGTTCATCTCCGATCACAACGCCATCGGCGGCTGGGGGTCGATGGAGTCACAGGCCGAGGAGCGCGACGTCATGTTCATCCGGAGCGAGGAGATCACGACCGGCGACCTCGGACACTTCAATCCCTACCCGATGCACGGCGAGGAGATGGTCGACTCCGACGGGACCATCGTGGAGTTCATCGAGGAGTCCCGCAGCCGCCACAACGCGACGGTGTTCCAGATCAACCATCCGGGTGACCGCTTCGTCAGCCTCGATAGCGCGCCCGGCCAGCACGAGGAGTACCTCCCGATGGTCGACGCCATCGAGGCGTACAACGGTCCGTACGGCGAGTCCGACGCAGCCAGTGTCCAGGGGCTGTTCACCCTCTGGAACGCGGGCTACGAGATCACGGCGACCGGCGTCAGCGACGACCACTGTTCGCAGTGCTTCCCGGCGAAATACGGCAGCGCCCGCACGCGGGCGTACGTGGAGGGGACCGTCACGCCCGAGAAGTGGGCCCAGTCGGTGAAGGACGGACACACGTACGCGACGTACGGTCCCGCCGTCGAGTTCACCGTCGACGATAGGATGCCCGGTGAGACCGTGAACACGACCGCCGGATCCGCCGTGGAGGCGTCCGCGACGGTCCGGAACCTCGACGAACTCGCCTACGCCGAAGTCATCCGGAACGGCACGACAGTCGCGAACGTCACGCTCGACGGCACGAACGACACCATGAGCACCGACGTGGACGTGGAGGGGGACGCCTGGGTCGCCTTCCGCGTCGTCGACGAGGACGGCGACCGAGCGCTGACCAGTCCGGTCTGGATTTCGGCCGGCCAGGAAGCCGAATCCGGGACTGATGACGACGGCGAATCCGGGGGTGCTACAGGGACCGCGACGCCAGTAGACACCGAGAGCGAGTCAGCGACCACGGCGGCAGCCGACACTGCGACCGCGGAACCGGAGACGACCGCCGCGTCTGGGCCCGGATTCACCGCCGTCCTCACGCTGCTCGCGCTCGTCGGGGCGTCGCTTCTCGCAACGCGGCGGGAGACGTAAGCCATGCCGGACACCAGCCAGCGGCCGACGCGACGGGGGTTCCTCGGAACCCTCGCGCTGGCCGCGGTGACAACCGCTGGCTGTAGCAGCCTCGGCGGAACCCAGAACAGTCAGCCGGGCGTCGGAGCCAGCGGATCGACGGCGAGTCCCGGCGGGAGTGAGACGCCCGCACAGACAGACGACGAGGGACATCGCGACGAGAGCGGACACGGACACACGCACACCGACGGCGGACACGAGCACGGCGAGGAACACACCCAGGACAGCGAACACGCCGGTAACGACGCCGAGAGTGCTGCCGAGACCGAGCTAGCAGCGTTCGAGTCCAACCTGCGGAAGTGGTTCGTCGACATCGACTCGCTGACCGTCGAAGACAGCCGCGTCAGGCTGACCTACGTCACGAAGAGCACGCGCAGCCACGAACTCGCCGCCGGCATCGAGACGGTGGTCGTTTCGTTCATCCAGGCCTACACGGACGACTGGGGGGTCGATGGTCTCGACGCGGAGGTAATCGAGCCCTCCGGCGACGTGATGGGCTACTGGCGGACCGAATCGCGGTGGGTCGAACCGGTCGTCGAGGGCCACGAGACCCGGACCGCACTCCTCGAACGGACGCTCGACACGTACCACGGCCGTCTCACTCGCGAGCACGATCACGGGGAGACCGGAACCGACCACAGCGAGAACGAGAGCAGTCACCAGCGCCACCACGGGACCGAGCACGCGGACCACTGACGGCGGCAGCGTCGTCACTGCCGTCATCGTCTGCGAGTAGTGAGGGGAAGTGGTGCAGTTAGTCCGGAAAAGGGGCGTGTAGCTGCTCAGACCTTCAGCAACGACAGCAGGCTGACGCCGACATCGAAATACTCGATGAGGCGATAACCGACGAGGATCCCGAGGATACCCATGACGCCGGCGAGGTTCGGCGGGGCCGGAATGGGGACGTCCAGCAGTCCGAACACGACGCCGGTGGCGACGCCGGTCATCGTTGCGACGATAACAAGCGAGAGATTCATCGGTCGGTCACCACTGTCCCACAGCGAGGACCCGCGGAGTCACGTGTCGGAACGCCCCGAGAGCGGCCGGCGGGTGTGTTTGAAGTGTGTGTCATTGGTGGCGTATAAAACGGGTTCGAGCGGTAAGTATGCTCCTCCTCGGGTCGACAGTGGTGAAGAGTAGCACACAACAACCACATATAGTTCTCGAAAATCGGAAGTATATTCATATATCTGATTTAGGCGGATTTTTAGATCCAACTGTCGGGAGTACGCGTTATATTTAATGAATGTAGAGTCATAAAATCCAGACGTTGATCAGAATATCCAGAGTTAAATCATATGGCGAATTGTACAGACAAATAGGCATCACACGGCTGTAGCATAGGAGTTGTACACGCAAATCGAGTGGTGCCAGCGGAGCGACCACTGACCGCCGCAATCCGGAGACTCTCCGGGAGGCTGGCGTTTATAAGCAAGCCACGGGAAGTGATGACGATGCAAGCCGTTCAGTTCGACAGTCACGGCGACCGTGATGTGCTCGAGTATGGCGAGTTTCCCGACCCCGAACCGGGCCGCGACGAGGTAGTCATCGACGTTAAGGCGGCCGCGCTGAACCACCTCGACATCTGGACCCGGCGCGGGCTCCCCGGCGTTGACCTCGATATGCCACACATCCCGGGGAGTGACGCCGCCGGGGTCGTCGACGAGGTGGGCGACGGCGTTTCGCGGTTCGAGCCGGGTGACCGCGTCGCCGTCCTCGCCGGCAAGAGCGGCGGCGGCGACGAGTTCACACGGAAAGGTGACCCGACACTCGCGCCGGACTTCCACATCATCGGCGAACACGTCCGGGGCGTCCACAGCGAGTACGCCGCCGTGCCGGCGGAGAACCTCACACCGGTCCCGGAAGGCGTCGACTGGGAGACGGCCGCCGCGTCGCCGCTGGTGTTCCAGACCGCCTGGCGGATGCTCCGGGACCGCGGCGACCTGAAGGCCGGCGAGTCGGTACTAGTCCTCGGTGCCTCCGGCGGTGTGGGCCACGCGGCCGTCCAGATCGCCGACCACGCCGGCGCTGAGGTGTTCGCCACCGCCAGCAGCCAGGAAAAGCTCGACTACGCCGAAGAGCTGGGCGCGGACCACACCATCAACTACGAGGAGGCGGACTTCGCGAGCGAGATCCGGGACCTGACCGACGGCCGCGGCGTCGACATGGTCGTCGACCACATCGGCGCACAGACCTGGCAGGACTCGCTCAAGAGCCTCGTCAAGGGCGGTCGGGTCGTCACCTGCGGCGCGACCACCGGCGGCAACCCTGAGACGGACATCAACCGCATCTTCTGGAACCAGTTGCAGGTCATCGGCTCGACAATGGCCACCCCGGGGCAGGCCGACGAAGTGCTGGACCTGGTCTGGCAAGGGGAGATGGAGCCGCGAGTCCGCGAGACGCTGCCAATGAGCGAGATCGCCCGGGCACACGAGATAATCGAGGACCGCGAAGGCTTCGGGAAGGTCGTGGTCGTTCCCGACAGCGAGATGTAGGACCGCCCCCACGTTTTCGTCGTTACTCCGCCCCGAAGCGGGCCGTCGCGAACTGCTCGAAGGGAGCCGAGTACTGCATCAGCATCGTCCCGAGAATACTCATGACGAGCACGTAGGCGACGGTGAAGGAGTAGACGACGTTGGCTATCTCGGACGACAGCGACGTGCCTGCGCCGGTCAGTGCGACGGCGGCGATAATCAGAGAGAACTCGCCGCGAGTGACCATTCCGAGGCCGACGCGCATCGACCGACGGGGATCGAGGTCGTACGCGCGGCCGCCCAGATAGCCGGACAGGATTTTCGTCGGCGTCGTGACGACGACAGCGGCGACGACGAGCGCCGCGACGCCAGCGAACAGTCGCGGGTCGGTCTCGACGCCGATCCAGAAGAAAAACACCGCCGCGAACGTGTCGCGGACGGGCTCTAACAGGTTCTCCAATTTATGTGTGTGGGTGGTCGAGGCGAAGGCCATCCCGACGAAAAAGGCAGCGACAGCTTCGCTGACGCCGATAGCGAGGGCGACACCGGAGATGAGGACCGTGATGCCGACGGCCCGCACTACCGTGAACTCATTCGAGTTCGTCTGCAGGGCCCGCTCGAACCACGGCGTCCCGTAGCGGGCCAGGAGCAGGAGCGCGACGATGAACGAGAGCGCGACGCCGACGGAGGTCACGGCGGCCCCCACGTCGGACCCGCCGGCGACGAGAGCGGCGGCTATCGTGAGATACACAGCGATGAACAGGTCCTCGAACACGAGCGTCCCGAGCAACGGATCGGCCTCGTCGTTGGCGATCCAGCCGAGGTCGATGAGCGACTTCGTGATGATGGCCGACGAGGAGATGTAGACGATGCCGGCGACCAGGAAGGCCGCGAGCGGGTCGCGGAACAGCGCGAACCCGAGCAGGAGACCGGCACCGAAGTTGATGGCGAGGTCGATGGTCCCCGCTCTGGTGATGCGCTCCCAGCGGTCCAGCAGCCGGTCGAGATTGAACTCCAGGCCGAGGAAAAACAGCAGGAAGACGATACCCAGTTCCGCCCCGAGTTCGATGAACTCGGTGGACTCGACGACCGGAAGGCCGTAGCCGGCGACGGAGAGTTGTCCCGCGACCGACGGCGACAGCACCATCCCGAAGACGATGTAGAACGGAATCACCGACTTGTTCAGCCACACGGCGACGAGGGTAGCGACCGCGACGGCGGCGAACAACACGCCGATACCGAGCAGGTCAGCCACGGCAGTGGACCCCCGGCGAACTGGTTGCGGACATCTACAGGTCTCCAGCAAGGAGCTTCTCGAACCGCTCGCAGTTGTCGCGCTCGCCGATGACGACGATAGTGTCGCCGGCCTCGATTTCGGCGGCGGACGTGGGGGCGGCGATAACGTCTTCCCCGCGCTGTATCGCGACGACGGTGACGCCGGTGCGTTGCCCGATGTCAGCGCCGGCCAGTGTCTCGCCGACCAGCGGCGAGTCGTCCTCGACCGCGTACCACTCGAGCAGCGTGCCCTCCGACAGCATCGTCTCGACGTGGTTGGATTCGACCGGCTGGAAGTACGCCCCTTCGAGTATCGTGCCGACTATCCGCGCCATCCGGTCGGAGAGTTCGACGAGTTTCTCCGAATCGGCGTCCTCGCTCTCTTTCAGGTACAGTTCGCGGGTCCCCGTGTTGTGGGTCACGACGACCAACTGCTGCCCGCCGCCGATATCCACCTCGTGTTTCTTTCCCACACCTGGTAGATCGCTCTCGGTTACGTCCATAGCCGAGATTGCGGTCGATTGCCTATAAGACCCGGTGGCCCGGAGTTTCTCGGCCAATCACCGATGCCCGATACGGCGGGGACCCAAAGGTATTAGTGGGTTCCTGCCAACGTTCAGGCAAGCCAACTTTCGCTAAAACAACTCAGTTTGTTTTAGCGTTAGGAGCTACCAATGCCACACGACACACTCCTGCTCATCGGTCGGGACACGTCACGCGCTACGCCCTATGAGACACACGCTCGCCGTCTGCGCGAGCGCGGGGTAGCCACCGACGTGACGGTGCTGACCTACGATCACGAACCCCGTCGGGAGTTACGCGACGAACTGGTAGCCATCGATACCGACCGCGTGTTCGCGCTGCCGATGACCGTCGCCCACGACCACGCGACAGTCACGGACGTACCAGCGGCACTCGACGAGGTCGACGCCGAGACGCACTACTGTGAACCAGTCGGGCGAAGCCCGCTGCTGACCGAAGCGCTCCGGGACCGCGCCGCTGCTGCGGTGCCGGAGGCCGCCGACTCCTCCGTCGCGCTCGTCGCCTTCGGCTCCAGCGGCAAGCCGTATCAGCGCCAGGTGACGGAGTACCACGCCGAGCGCCTGCGCGAGCGCTCGGCCTTCGGCGAGGTTGAACCGTGCTATCTGCTCCAGAACCCCGCCGTCGAATGTGTCAGGTACAACCTCACCCACGACCACGCCGTCGCCGTACCGCTCTTTCTCGCGCCCACCGACGCGACCGAGACGCAGATTCCCGACAAACTCGACCTCGACAGAGGTGGGCTCTCCTACACCGACACGCTGGACGACCACCCGCTTGTCACCGAGGCCGTCGCAACTGCCGTCGAGACGGCGCGAACGATGGCCGACGCACGCACACCACAGACGTTCGAGGCGACGCTGGCCGCCACAAACCGGCCGATGGCGACCGACGGCGAGGGCGATTAGGGCTGTCGCGGCGTCAGTGCCGAGCACGCGCCGGACGAGAGGAAGCGATTTGTACCCACGGTACATTCTGGCACGTAGATGGTTCGTCGACGAGTGGCGCGGACGCGGGAACAGGTCAAAGAGAAGCTAGTGGCCGCGCTGGTCGAGGAGCACTCTCCGCGGGAGGTCGCTATGAGCTTCAGCGTCGGCGTGTTCCTCACTGCGCTGCCGACCCTCGGCACTGGGTTTATCGCCTTTCTCGTCCTCGCGTACCTGTTCAAACAGCTCAGCAAGGTCGCGCTGTTTGCGTCCGTGCTGATCCTCAATCCACCGGTCAAGTGGGGCGTGTACGCGTCGAGCTTCTGGCTCGGTAACAAAATCTTGGGGCCGGTGCCCGGCATGACATTCGACGGGGTATCGGCCTCGATGGGCACCGGACTTCTGGTCCGGCTCTGGGTCGGGAACATCATTCTGGCCGTCGTGTTCGCCGCTATCGGGTACGTACTCGCGTTCCGTTTGATCAACGAGTACAGGCGACGGCAGAAGGGACCGGTCGCGGTCAGCTAACCGAGACCGTCGCAGGCACCCTCGTCACTCTCGCCGCACGACGAACACCGACAGGTCCGAGAACCGCGTGTCGTCCCTGCTGTCGCCGCCGGCCTCGGCTGCGAGGTCGCCGAGCGTCGTCGCGGTGCGCGCGCTGGCCCTGGACGGCCTCGAGGTGGTCCAGCGCGTCGTCGGCCCTCGACTGTAGCCGCTGGTACAGCAGGTCCCGGGCGGTCTCGACGTCGACCGCTCGGTATCGCCTCGGCGAACTCTGGTGAGTGTCGACGAGCCCGACCGATTCCAGCTCTTCGGTGGCGCCGTAGACCTGCGAACGCGGAACGTCGGTCACGTCCGCGACTTCGCTGGCGGTCGCGACACCCAGTTTCTGGAGGCCGACGAACGTCCGAGCGGCGTACGTGGACAGCCCGAGTTCCCCGAGCGCCGCGATCGCCGCGGCGTCGTCGGCTTCCTCAGTCATCCGCGGGCCGTTCGACCCTCTCGGCGTCGTCTCTGAGCCAGGCGCGGTTGACCCGTTCGAGCTGCGACCGCGAGAGCGCCCCCGCCTCGAACCGGTCGTAGGCGGCCCGCAGGTCGCTTGGGGAGACCGACCCCTCCGCGATGATCCGCTCGAAGACGTCCGTGACGACCTCCACGGATTCTTCGCCGTCGATCGGACGGGCGTCGCCCGCGAGCAGCACTTCGCCCTCGAACCAGACGCGGTCGCCGTCGCCGGCGTCCGCCGGCACGGTGACCTCGTACGTTATCGTCGGATCGCCGCCGTCCCAGGCGACGTATACCGACCCGTCGCTGACGGTCACGTCGACCGGGTCCGGCGACCGGTCGGTCACGGTCACGTCCCCCGCGGCCTCCTCTCGGACGACGACGCGACCGTCGACGCCGTGGACGCGGACCGTCACGGTCACGACTTCGCCAGGCCCCGCGACCGACCGGTCGATCTGGCGGGTAACGCCTGGCGAGTCCGCCGCGTCCGCCGCCTCCATCGTCGCCACGGCCGGCGGCGCGCTATCGGACGGCGGGTCCTCGCTGGACAGTCCCACGTCGTCCGGGCCGACGAAGCGGGTCCAGACGACGAGCAGGCTCGGGAGGACGAGCACGCTTGCGAGGAACGCGTAGACGATTGTGAGTCCGGTGATCGTCCCGAACTGCTGGAGCGGCGGGAGGATCGCGAACACGAGCGTCCCGAACCCGCCGACGGTGGTCGCAGCGCTCCCGAGCAGGGCACCGCCCGTCCCGGTGACGGCGCGGTCCATCGCGGTCCACGCCTCGCCGGTTCGGTCGAGCTCCTGGTTGTAGCGTTCGGAGAGGTGGATGCTGTAGGCCACTCCCAGGCCGACCGTGAGGCTCGTGATCATCCCCGTCAACACGTTGAACGGGATGTCGAGCAGGTACATCGTCCCGAGGATCCACATCACGCTGAACGCGACGGGCAACAGCGTAACGATACCCAGCGTCGCGCTCCCCTCCGTGATCCGGTAGGTGATCATAAGGAAGACGAACGTCGCCACCAGCGTGATGACCAGGCTCTGGACGACGGTGTTGAGCAGTTCGTCCTGGACGATCTTGTTGAGGATCGCGGTCCCGGTGGCGGTCGCGTCGCGGTCCGGTCCGTCCAGGTTGTCGGCGACGTCGCGCATCTGTGCGGTGATCGCGTCGCCACCGGCCCCGCCGTCGATAGAGACGACCAGACGGGCCGCCTCGTACTCGCCACCGCTCCGGTAGAGGACGCTTTCGGCCTCCTGGGGGGCGCTATCGTAGAGCGCGTCGTAGAGCGCCCCCACGTCGCGGTCGGGGACGCCGTCGCCGTCGGTGTCGGCCGCGGCGAACGTCGCGTTGAACGTCTCGTTGCTCGCGGCGACCGACTGCATCACCGTCAGTGGGCTCGTTATCTCCGCCTCACCGTTGGAGAGCGTCAGAGCCACCTCCGTCTCGGCCGTCTGCGATTCGGCGTCGGACAGCGCGGCGAGCGCTTCGGGGTTGGCTACCGACCCCTCGACGAGCACCTGCGCCTGTGAGTCCTCCCGGACGAAGTTGTCGTTGACGTACTCGAGGTTCTGCTTCGCGGAGTAGTCACCGGGGGCGAACGGCTCGGGCAGTTCGTCCATCCAGTCGGCCGGGTCTTCGGCGAGGAAGTCCTCCTGGCTGAACGAGGTGTCGACCTGCGTCGCCCCGTAGGCGCCGCCGGCGCTGATCAGCACGGCCGCGAGGATGACGAGATACGGTGCCTTCCGGGCGCCGGTCGCGCCGACCGACAGCACCGACGAGAACGCGCCGCCGCCGGTTCCGAAGGCGCGCTTGCTCCGGTCGACACCGCGAGCCTCCAGCAGTTCGTCGACCTCGACCTTGATCGCCGGGATCAGGACGCCGAAGACGGCCAGCGCGGCGACGATCCCGACGGAGCTGACGACGCCGAAGTCCCGGATCGGCGGGACCGGGCTCGTCAGGTTCGAGAGGAAGCCGATGACGGTGGTCGCGGTCACGTAGACCAGCGCGATCCCGACGCCGGTCAGGGCGGTCCGCATCGACCCGCGCGGGGCGAGCGCGTCGCTGTCGCCGCCGTTCGAGCGCTCTTCCCTGTGGCGCATGAAGATGTGGATCGCGTAGTCGATGGAGAGCCCGATCAACAGGACGGGCACCGCGATGAATATCTGGTTGAACGAGATGTCCGCCCAGCCCATGAACCCGAACGTCCAGAGGAGGACGGCGCCGATCCCGACCAGCCCGAGGACGATGTCGAGCAGGTCGCGGTAGGCGACCGCGAGCGCGACGACCACGAACAACAGTGCCAGCGGACCGACGATGAGCAGACTGTCGGTCATCGAGGCGTTGATCTCGTCGCCGATGATCCCGACGCCGAAGACGAGATACGAGCCACCGGCAGCGTCTTCGGACAGCGTCTGCATCGAGAGTTGCGCGTCGGTCACGGCGTCGGAGGCCGTCCCGGTGCTGGCCGACGCCCCATCGCTCGACTGCGTCACGATGATCATCGTTGCCTCGGCGGTCGTCGACCCGGGCTCGTAGCTGGTGGGCATGAAGGCGAAGATACCGCCGCTACCGCCGCCGTTTCCGCCGCTGCCGAGCACTGTCGTGACGGCCGCCTCGATCTCCGAGTCGTTCATCGACTCCAGCTGCGCGCGCTGCTGGGCCAGCGACGCGTCGCTGGCATTCTCCAGCTCGGCGCGTTCGGCCGCCAGCTCGTCGGCCAGCGACTGAAGTCGGTCGGCCTGCGACTGCAGCTGTTCCGTCCGGTCTCCGAGCGCGCGGTACTCCTCGGCGAGGACGCCACGGGTTCCGAGCCGGTAGGCCTCCTCGGCGGCCGACTGCGAGTCGGCGTTGCGGAGCCGCTGGGTGGCCGTCCGGAACGTCGCCGCGTCGGACTCGTTCAGGTCGACGGAGGTGTTCGCGCGAACCTCGGCAAACGCCGCCGAGGCGCTCCCGTTCGGGTTCTCACGCAAGACGGTCAGCTGCCGTTCGAGCGACGCGGCCGTCGCCGAGAGCGTCTGGTTGCGAGCTCCGAGCGCGCGCCGCTCCGCGGTCACCGTCCGGTTGAGCCGCTGCAACTCGGTCGCGACGGATTGCACGTCACGACCTTCCGCCTGCTGGATGGCCGCGGTCGCGACCACGTTCGCGACGCTCGCGGTCGACCGCTCGGAGACCAGCGTCTCGTCGATGGTCCTGTTGTCCCGCAGAACCTGCTGGTACTCGATCAGCCCCACGAGCGATTCACGGTCGAGGACGTTGTCGTCGCGTTGGATGATCTGTGCCGAAGTCGTGTTCTCCGACCCGGTCGAGAAGTTCGCATCGACGTAATCCAGCGCCTCGGCCTCCGGCGAGTCCGTCTGGAACTGGTCGAGCGACGAACTCTGTTCGACCATCGACGCCCCGCTCCCCAGCGCGAGGGTGAGCACGAGCATGACGACGATGACCGCCCGACTGTGGTTGAGCAGCCCGTCGACGATGCGTTCGATGCCTCTCATCCGTTCGACTCCGCGGTCGGGTGCGGTGGATGTCTGTCCATTCTGTGTCTGTACTTCTCTACTGACAAGGTCGACATAACTCTTCCGAAAATTACCGAACGTTCGTTCAACAGACGAGGTCCAACGAGCCACAGTGGCTCCTAAGACACTCAAACTGACAGTTCTCCAGGCCAGAAGCGCGAGAAACTAACCGAACGGTAGATGGCGGCGGACGAAGCACGCCGGGTAGCCACCCGGACCAGCGACGGTAGCCGGTCTATCGACGATACAATCGCACTTTCGGCACCGGACACGTCGCGAGTCCGCCTTCGGACGATCGAACCGAATCTCGATGAGTCGATCGGTACGCTTAACACTGACCGAACGTTAAGTCGAAATGTGTCAGACGTGTCTTCGACCCGTCGCCCGATCGTCGCCGCGCTGCTCGGCACGGTCGCGGCGGGACTCGGCCATCTCTACCTGCGTCGCTGGGCGAGAGCCGGCGCGTGGGCCGCTATCGGCTACGCGGCGGTGGCCCTGTTCGTCCCCGAAACGGCGGTGACGGCCGTGGTCAGCGGCGGTGCGGTCGACCCGCTGGCGCTGGGCCCAGTCGTGGTTGTCGCCGCGCTGAGCGCGGTGGACGCCTATCGGATCGCGCTGTTCGACCGTCGCCCGCCCACAGACTCCACGGAGACGGCCGATCGAGTCGAATGCCCCGCCTGTGGGCGTCCGGTCGACCTCGAACTCGACTTCTGCCACTGGTGTACGACCGAGTTCGGTGACCTCCGCGTCGTAGCGCCCCAGGGGGATGACGGGTCGGAGGACGACCAGCGATGACTGACGAGCCGAACGACGGTTGCGCCGACCGCGCCGGTGGCGAGCCGACTGAGGTGGCCGACGGTGGAACGAGCGACAGGGACTGGACGGAGGCCGAAGAGGAGATCATGCTGGCGACGTACCGCGCGCTCCTCGACCACGGGTACGCGGGGTTGTCGATCTCCCGGATCGCCGACGAACTCGGGAAGTCAAAGGCGTCGATCTACTACCACTACGACTCGAAAGAGGAGCTGTTGGGTGCGTTCCTCGAGTACGCGATCGACCAGTTCGAGTCCTCGGTCCAGACCGAGACGGGGGACGACCCCTGGGCGGAGCTCGAACACGTCGTCGAGAAACTGCTCCCGCTCAGGATCGACGAGGAGGAGCGCCGGGTTCAGGCGACGGTCATCGGGCTTCGCGGCCAGGCCGTGACCAGCGACGCGTTCCGCGAGCAATTCACCGAGATCGACGAACAGCTCGCGGAGACGATCCGCGACATCGTCCAGCGGGGGATCGAGAACGGCACGTTCCGCGACGTGGACGCCGACCGCGTCGCCGAACACGTCCTCGCGACGATCAACGGCGCGATGTACGGCCGTGTGACGAGCGACCGGGGGACGGCCGTCGCAGCTGTGCGCGTCTCGCTGTCCTCGTATCTCGACACCGAGCTGCGGCCCCAGTCCTGAGCGACCGCGAGCGGTCGCATCCCGTCGAGACCGGTACCGCGGCGGTGGCGATCCGCCGCGGTGATACCGATGTCACCTGGTCACGTCTGTGTCAGCCGGTCTATATGTGGATCAGGTCCCAACGAGCGCGATACCATGCGCGTACTCCTGCTCGGAGCGAGCGGACGTATCGGCGAGCGCGTCGCGACGGAACTGCTCGACCGCGGTCACGAGGTGACGGGCGTCTCGCGGAGCGGGACGGTCGAAGGGATCGAGGACGACTCGTTCGTCGCCGTCGCGGGCGACGCGGCCGACCCGGACGCGGTGGCGAGACTGGCGACCGGGCACGACGCCGTCGCCAGCGCGCTCGGGCCGGGCGAGGGCGAGGATCCGTCGGTGCTGGTCGAGCTGATGGGGTCGGTGATCGAGGGGATGCGCCGGGCGTCGGTCGAGCGACTCGTGTGGACGGGCGGCGCCGGCGGCCTGCACGTCGGCCCTGACACCCGTCTCGTCGAGACCGACGAGTTCCCCGACGAATGGGAAGGGCTCGCCCGTTCGGCCATCGACGCCTACGAGGTGCTGTCCGAGGCCGACGACATCGAGTGGACGTACCTGGCGCCGGCCGCGATAATCGAACCCGGCGAGCGCACCGGCGAGTACCGCACCGCCGAGGGCGAACTCATCGCGGACGACGAGGGCGACAGCTACATTTCGATGGAGGACTTCGCAGTGGCGCTCGCGGACCTGTTCGAATCGGGCGAGGCGGTCCACACGTACCTCGGCACGGGGTACTGAGCGCCGAGCCGGACGGAAGCCGAGGAATCGGAGGCCGGAGCGGACCCGACCGCGAGACTCAGTACGCGTAGACGACGGCCTCGAACGGGCGGAAGGTCGCGCCGACCGGATCCGTCGGGGCGTCGTCGCAGTTGGTGAGGAGGAGTTCCGCGTCGTCCGCCGTGAAGTCAGCCGGCGCGAACGTCGCCGGCTCGTCGGACCAGTTGCAGACGACCAGCCGTCGCTCGCCGTCGAGTTCGCGGGTGAACGCGTAGAACTGCTCGTCGTCGGGGACGAGCGGCTCGTAGTCGCCGTAGACGAAGACCGGGTCCTCGCTTCTGAGGTCGATCAGCCGGCGGTAGTGGTGGAACACGGACTCGTCGTCGTCGCGGGCGGCCGCGGCGTTGACCTCGGTGTGGTTGTCGTTGACCGGAAGCCACGGCTCGCCGTCGGTGAAGCCGGCGCCGTCGTCGTCGGTCCACTGCATCGGCGTTCGGGCGTGGTCGCGGCTGCGGTAGTTGACCGCCTCGCGCACGTCGTCGAAGTCGTCGACCGCGCCCGCATCGAGCATGTCCTCGACGATCCCGACGGTCATCGCGTCGTCGATCGCCGAGAGGCCCTCGAACTCGGTGTTGGTCATCCCGAGTTCCTGCCCCTGGTACAGGTAGGGCGTACCGCGCATCGTCAGCAGGAACGTGGCGATGCACGTCGCCGAGCGGCGGCGTTGGCTCTCGTCGCCGAACCGCGAGACGATCCGCGGGTGGTCGTGGTTGCCGAGGAAGAGCGCTTCCCAGGCCGGCTCGGCGACCTCGCGCTGGTTGCGGGTCATCAGCGTCTCGAACTCGGGGAGGCTCCACTCGCCCCAGTTGTCGTCGGTCCAGTCGTCGGCCTGGTCCACGTCGAGGTGGTCGAAGTGGAACACCATGTCCAGGCAGTCGCCGCGCCGGACGAACTCGCGGGCGTCGTCGGCGTCGGCGCCGCCCATCTCGCCGGCGGACATCGCCCCCTCGGGGACGACCTCGCCGAGTTCGTCCAGATACTCGCCCAGCCGGGGCCCGAAGGTGTAGTGTTCCGAGCCCAGCGGCCCGGGCTCGTCGGGGTCGCCCGCGGGATAGCCCTCGGGCTTCGAGAGGTGGCTGATCGCGTCCATCCGGAAGCCGTCGATACCCTGGTCGACCCACCAGGTGACGATCTCCTTGACGGCCTCGCGCACCTCGGGATTGCGCCAGTTCAGGTCGGGCTGGTTCTCGTTGAAGACGTGGAGGTACCACGCTTCCCGTTCGTCGTCGTAGGACCACGCCGACCCGCCGAACAGCGACTGCCAGTCGTTCGGGGGCTCGTCGGGTTCGCCCTCGACCCAGTGGTAGTAGTCGGCGTACTCGCCCTCGCCGCGCCGGGAGCGCTGGAACCACTCGTGTTCGTTGGAGGTGTGGTTGACCACCAGATCCATGATGAGCTTCATGTCCCGGTCGTGGAGCTCGTCGCGCAGCCGCTCCCAGTCGGCCATGTCGCCGAACTCGTCGTTGATGGCGCGGTAGTCGCGGATGTCGTAGCCGTTGTCGTGGTCCGGCGAGTCGTAGACGGGCGAGAGCCACACCACGTCGACACCCAGCTCGTCGAGGTAGTCGACGCGGTCGGTGATCCCGGGGATGTCGCCGACGCCGTCGCCGTCGCTGTCGTTGAAACTCCGGGGGTAGATCTGGTAGACGACGGCTTCTTTCCACCACTCGCGGTCGATACGACTGTCCTGGGCCTGTCGCTGCTGTGTCATCGTTCGGTCCTCGTGGTCGCGTCAGTGGTCGATCCGGTGCGGTCGGGCGTCAGGTAGACCCGGGCCTCCCACGGGCCGAGGTCGAGTGTCCGGCCGGGGACTGCGGGCGCGTCGTCGTTCGCGAGTGCGAGTTCGAGCCCGTCGACGGTCACGTCCGCGGGCGCCTCGAACGCCGTCGGCTCGTCGTCGAAGTTCAGGACGACGAGCGCGCGCTCCTCGGCGGAGGGGGCGCCGGTCGCGTCCTCGCCCGCGCGGTCGAGCGTGCGGGTGTAGGCGAACAGGTCCGGGTGGTCGGGCGCGAGTAGCTCGAAGTCCCCGTAGACGAGCAGGTCGCGGTCCCGAAGGTCGACCAGCTCGCGGTAGTAGTGCAACACCGAGTCGGGATCCTCGCGGGCCCGTTGGACGTTCACATCGGTGTAGTTGGGGTTGGCGTCGATCCACGGCTCGCCGTCGGTGAACCCGGCGTGGCCCTCGTCGGCCCACTGCATGGGCGTGCGGGCGTTGTCGCGGCCCATCGCCTCGACCGCCTCCCGCACGTCCTCGTAGCTGTCGGCGTGGCCGCCCGCGTCGTCGACGACCGACTCGACGTAGTTGCGCGCCTCCACATCGCGCAGATCGTCGCGAGATTCGAACGGCGCGTTCGTCATCCCGAGCTCCTCGCCCTGATAGACGAAGGGGGTCCCGCCCAGCGTGTGGGTGAGCGTCCCCAGGAGCTTCGCCGACTTGCGGCGGTACTCCTCGTCGTTCCCGAACCGCGAGACCATGCGGGGCTGGTCGTGGTTGTTGAGATACAGCGAGTTCCAGCCGTCGTCGGCCAGTCCCCGCTGCCACTTGGCGAGGATCTCCTTGAACTCCACCAGGTCGGGCTCGCCGGCGTCGAACTTGTGGTCGCCGTGGTCGAAGGTGACGTGCTCGAACTGGAACAGCATCGAGAGGCCGTCGCCGTCTTCGTCGACGTATCGGCGAGCGTCGTCGACGGAGACGCCGGGGGTCTCGCCGACGGCGAGGACCTCGTCGTCGTCCAGCACCTCATCGACCATCTCGCCGACGTACTCGTGGACGCGCGGGCCGTTCATGAAGTGCTCCGCGCCCCCCGAATCGCCGCCGTCGGGGTAGCCCTCGGCCTTGGAGATCAGGTTGATCACGTCCATCCGGAAGCCGTCGATCCCCTTCGAGAGCCACCAGTCCATCATCTCGTAGACCGCCTCGCGCACGTCGGGATTGCGCCAGTTCAGGTCTGGCTGCTTCTCGTCGAACAGGTGGAGGTACCACGCCTCGCGCTCGTCGTCGTAGGACCAGGCGGGCCCGCCGAACACCGACTCCCAGTCGTTTGGGGGCTCGTCGGGGTCGCCGTCGACCCAGTGGTAGAAGTCGGCGTACTCCTCGTCGCCGTGCCGAGAGCGTCGGAACCACTCGTGTTCGTCCGACGTGTGGTTGACGACCAGGTCCATGATCAGACGAATCCCTCGTTCGTGGAGTTCGTCGCGCAACCGCTCACAGTCGGTCATGTCGCCGTAGGCGTCGTCGATGGCCCGGTAGTCGGCGATGTCGTAGCCGTTGTCGGCCTGGGGTGACTCGTAGACGGGGTTGAGCCAGACGGCGTCGACGCCCAGCTCGTCGATGTAGTCGACGCGATCGGTGATCCCGGGCAAGTCGCCGACGCCGTCGCCGTCGCTGTCGGCGAAGCTCTTCGGGTAGACCTGGTAGACGACCGCCTCCTTCCACCAGGACCGTTCGTCGTCGGTGACGCCGCTCATCGCCTGTCACCGCCCGGTTCCAGTGTCGCCGACGAGACGGTCGCCGGGTGGGGGCTCGCGGTCTCGTCCCGCTCACGTCCGGCGATTCGCTCCTCGCTCCGAATGGCTGGCTTGCGTTTCATGAATTGTCTCCGGAAGTCCGGCACGGACTTCGGTCGTCAAATACTGACTGGAACGACCCACTTAATTCTGACGAGGATTTTGAAGAACGGCTTCAACCAAAGTTTTATTGGGTAGTCTATCATGGTCTTGAACGAGCGATGTCTGACAACCAGAACCACGGGTCGAACGGGACGCCGCTGACTCGCCGTCGGATGATGCAGATCATCGGCGCGAGCGGTGTCGCGACGGGCCTCGCGGGCTGCGGCGGACAGTCGGCAGTGGAAACGGACACACAGGGCGACGGTGGCTCCGACGGGAGCGACGGCGGCGCCGACACGGAGACGGGCACGCCGACCCCGACGGCCACGCCCATTCAGGAGGACAGCGAATCGCTGGCGATGATCCAGGAGCTCGCGTACGTGACGAACCAGCAGCTCCCGGTCCTGCCGGTCCAGGAGAAGCTGGCCCAGTCGTTCCAGACGACCGACGACTGGTCGGTCCCCTCGACGGACAGCGACAAGACCCAGCTGTACTGGCCGACGGAGTGGCTGCCACGCTCGGGCGACTGGACGTCGACCGGCGACGACGACCGGATCACCTTCGCCCAGTGGGCGGTCCCGCAGGACAGCCAGTACAACACCTGGAACGGCAAGAACTTCGCCGAACCCCGTCGGCTGCTGTTCGACCGGTTCATGAAGTACAACCTCGCCACCCAGGAGTACTCGGGCTACGTCATCAGCGACTACACGCTCGATGGCACCTCGCTGACCCTGAACGTCCGCGAGGGCCAGACCTGGCACAACGGCGACGCCGTCACCGCGACGGACGTGGCCAACCAGATCAAACTCGACATCTACAACGGCGGCAGCCTCGGCGGCTTCATCGCCCCCGAGGACGACGGGAAGGTCTCCGAGCGCGTCGTCGCCAGCGACGAGACCACCGTCGAGGTCACGCTGACCGAGGCCGTCAACGAGGACATCCTGCTGGCGTACCTCCAGCCGAAGTACCTCATCGCCCACGACGGCACCTACGGCGAGTACGTCGAGGCGCTCGACTCGGCGACGACCGAGGACGAGCGCTCGCAGGCGCTGGGGAACCTCACGGGCATGACGGAGCCCGAGCCGGTCGGCTGTGGTCCCTTCCAGTTCGAGGACGCCGACACCCAGCGCACGCTACTGACCAAGTACGACGACCACCCCGACGCGGGCAACATCAACTACCCCGAGGCGGAGTACCTCTACAAGCCCCAGAACCAGGGTCGGTGGAACTCCCTCATCAACGAGGAGACCGACGGCTCGGCGACGCTGTTCATGCCGTCGAACAAGCTGCGCCAGCTGCCCGACTCGGTGCAGGTCAGCCTCATCCCCCGCCACTGGGGGATGGGCCTCGTGTTCAACTTCGACCAGTCGCCGGTCGACGACCCGCGCGTCCGCAAAGCCATCGCGCACGTCGTCAACCGCGAGGCCGTCGCCAAGAACTCCGGCGCCGGCACGAACTCGAAGATCGCCTGCACGTACCCCAGCGGGCTCACGGGCGAGTTCAACGGCCAGGTCGAGGGCGCGTGGCTCGACGGCGTCACCGACGAGTTCGAGACCTACGGTCGCGGGAGCGCCCAGACCGACCGGGCCGCAGAGCTGCTCCGCGACGCCGGCTACGAGAAGTCGGGCGGCACGTGGCAGAAGGACGGCGAGCCGTTGACGCTGCCGATCAAGGGACCGTCGGGCTTCTCCGACTGGGTCGCCGGCGCCAACACGATCGTCTCCCAGCTCAAGGACTTCGGCATCGACGCGCGGGCGAACATGCTCGACAGTTCGACCTACTGGGGCCAGGACTACGCCAACGGCGACTTCGTCGTCGGGATGCAGGGGTGGGCCTCTTACAGTCAGGCCCATCCGTACTTCCACTTCCAGTGGATCTTCGACAGCTGGGACGCCAAGAACGCGTGGAACCTCCCGAGCGAGTACGAGGCACCGGTGCTGCACGAGGACGTGCGCTCGGGCGAGACCGTCGTCCCCGGTGATCTCGTCGCCGAGCTTTCGGTCGCGAGCGAGTAACACCGACACATGAGCTACGTATTGAAGCGGCTCGGTCAATCAGTCCTCACCGTCTTCGTGGTGGTGTCGGCCAGCTTCGCGCTCATCCGGCTGCTACCCGGCGGCCCGCTGGACTACCTGCGCGCGCAGATGATCCAGCAGGGGGGCAGCTCGATGACCATGGCCGAGATAAACCAGCGCATCGCCGCCCAGACCAACATCGCGGTCAACGAGCCCATCTACGTCCAGTATCTCGACTACATGGCCGCGATCCTGACGGGCGATTTCGGCCAGTCGATCTGGTACGAGGAGCCCGTCGCGAGCGTCATCGGGCCGGCGATCCCGTGGACGGTGTTCCTGACCGCCTCGGCGCTGTTCCTCGCGTTCACCGTCGGAGTCTCGCTGGGCGCGGTGATGGCCTACAAGGAGGGCTCGCGGTTCGACCTGGGCAGCACGGGCGTCGGCCTCGTGCTCAACTCCACTCCGGGCTACGTCGTAGCCCTGTTGTTCGTCGCCTACCTGGGCTATCGCTACCAGATCTTCCCGACGGGCGGGCGCTACGACTCGGCGATCGACCCCGCGCTCGACAACCCCGCGTTCCTCGTGAGCGTCCTGAAACACGGGGCGATGCCGATCGCCTCGATGGCCGTCGTCGGCTTCGGCGGCTGGGCGCTGTCGATGCGGGGCAACTCCATCCGCGTCCTCGGGGAGGACTACCTGCGGGTCGCGCGCCTGCGCGGACTCTCGACGCGGCGGATCGCCCTTCGGTACGTCGCCCGCAACGCGATCCTGCCGATGTACACGGGCCTGATGATCGCCATCGGGACCGTCTTCGGCGGCGCGGTCATCATCGAGAACATCTTCGCCTACCCCGGCGTCGGCTTCTACCTCATCCGGGCGATCAACGCCAGGGACTACCCGCTGATGATGGGCGGGTTCATCCTCATCACCGTCGCGATGGTCATCGGCATCACCATCGCCGACCTGACCTACGGCTGGCTCGACCCCCGCGCCAAGGGAGGTGGCTCGCGTGAGTCCTACTGACGAGCCGTCGGGCGGTTCGGGACGGTCGAGCAGCGCGGAGCGAAGCGACCCGCGAGACCGCGACGACGCCGCGGACGACCCCGCCTTCGCCGCAATCGACGGCGACGACGACGCCATCGACCCCGACGCGGTCACGGGGACCGGCGACGGGTCGGGACCGGCCCGGCCCGCCGTCTCCGGGCACGACCACAGCGGTCGCGCCCCCGCGGTCGACGCGGGGTCGGGCCGCCCGTCGGAGCTCCGCTCGGACGGCGGGACGCGCTCGACCGGCGAGCCGGTCTCGGAGTTCGAGCAGATGGCGGACGTGTCCCTGTCCGAAAGCGAGCGCCGCCGCCAGTGGTTCGACGAGAAGATCCTGGCGCCGGCCCGGATCGTCTGGGACGACTGGCGCGCCCGCTTCGGCGTCGTCGTCGTCACCTTCTACCTGCTGATGGGCACGGTCGGCCTGCAGCTCGTCGCCGAGCCCTCGCCCAACCAGGGGCCGCTGCTGGTCGGTGCGTTCCGGTCGCTGCAGTACCCGCTGGGCACCACCGCGTCGGGCACGGACATCATGTCGCAGATCGTCTACGCGACGCCCTCGATGCTGATCATGATCACCTCCGGCGCGGTGTTCACCGTCGTCCTCGGGACGGCGACCGGCACCGTCGCCGGCTACAAGGGCGGCCGCACCGACAGCGTGCTGATGACGATCTCCGACGTGATGATGACGATCCCGGGGCTGCCGCTGACCATCGTGCTGGCGACGGCGCTGTCGATCAAGGGCAACCCGGTCGTCATCGGGATCCTGATCACCGTCAACGCCTGGGCGGGCCTCGCACGCGCGATCCGCTCGCAGGTGCTGACGCTGCGGGACGCCGAGTACGTCGAGGCCTCCCGGATCATGGGGATCGGGACGCCGAAGATCATCGGCAGCGACATCATCCCCAACCTGATGCCGTACATCACGATGAACTTCGTCCGGCAGGCCCGCGCGGTCATCTTCGGGTCGGTCGGACTGTACTTCCTCGGCGTCCTGCCGTACAACAGCGTCAACTGGGGCGTCATGATGAACGCCGCGGTCAACCGCGCGGGGGCGACCTCCTCGCCGGCGGCGTTCCACTGGCTGCTCATGCCGATGCTGACGATCATCGTCCTCGCGCTCGGCCTGACCCTGCTCGCGCAGGGCGCCGACCGCGTCTTCAACCCGCGCGTGCGGGCCCGTCACGCGAAGACCGTCGAGAGCGGGGACGACGACGAGGGCGACGGCGGCCCCGGCGGCGCCACCAGCGCGGCCACGGGAGGTATCTGATATGGCGAGCACGCGCGACGACACGACCGGCACCGACACCGACGGCCCCTCGCGGGGCCGCGACGAGACAGCCCGCGCGACCGACGACCCGATCGTCGAGGTGCGCAACGTCAGCGTCACCTACGACCTGCAGGCCCGCGACGCGATGGTGTTAGACGACGTGAGCCTCGACCTGCGCCGCGGGGAGATCCTCGGCTGCGTCGGCGAGTCGGGGTCGGGCAAGTCCATGCTCGCCAACGCGATGATGGACGCCGTCGAGGAGCCCGGGATCACCACCGGCGACGTGCGCTACTACCCCTCGGGCAACGCCGACCCCGTCCACGTCCTCGATCTGGAGGGCGACGATCTGAAGCAGTTCCGCTGGGAGGAGATCTCGATGGTGTTCCAGGGCGCGCTGTCGTCGTTCAACCCCACGATGACCATCGGCGGGCACTTCGAGGAGACGCTGGAGGCCCACGACTACGACGTCGACGAGGGCATGCAGCGGGCCCGAGAGCTGCTCTCGGACCTGTATCTCGACCCCGAGCGCGTCCTGAACGCCTACGCCCACGAACTGTCGGGCGGGATGAGCCAGCGGGCGCTGATCGCCCTCTCGCTGATCCTCGAACCGGACGTGCTGCTGATGGACGAGCCGACCGCGGCGCTGGACCTGCTGATGCAGCGGTCGATCCTCTCGCTGCTCGACGACATCAAGGAGAAGTACGAGCTGTCGATCCTGTTCATCACGCACGACCTGCCGCTGGTCGCGGGGCTGGCCGACCGGCTGGCGATCCTCTACGCGTTCGAACTCGCGGAGGTCGGACCCAGCGAGCGGATCGTCCGCGATTCGAGCCACCCATACACCAGGGCGTTGCTGAAGGCGGTGCCGAACCTCGACGCGCCGCTGGACACGATGCAGCCCATCGAGGGGACGGCGCCGAACCCGGCCCACGTCCCGGACGGCTGTCACTACGCGCCGCGGTGTCCGCTGGCCGACCAGCGCTGTCACGAGGAGAAACCGGAGTGGTACGACGCCGGCCCGGACCAGCGCTCGGCGTGTTTCCACCACGAGCGCGCCGACGAAGCCGTCCCGTTCGACATCGAGACGGTCGCCGCGTCCGTCGAGGAGACCGCCGAGACGGCCGCCGGAGCGACCGACGACGGGGCGTTCGGCCTCGACGACGCGACGGCCGGCGCGACGACCGCGCCCGACGAGGAGGCGGTCGTCTCGCTGGACGACGTGTCGATCCACTTCGAGGAGGAACAGGGCCTGCTCGACTCGCTGCGGGGCGAGCCCGAGACGGTCCGGGCGGTCGACGACGTGAGCATCGACATCCCAGAGAACGACGTGCTGGCGCTGGTCGGCGAGTCCGGCTGCGGGAAGACGACGCTGGGCAAGGCGATCATCGGCGTCCAGCGGCCCACCGAGGGCACCGTCGCCTACCGCGGCCAGGACGTGTGGGACGCCAAGGACGGCGTCGGCGACGCCGACATCGAGTTCGGCGACATCCGCCGGGCGCTGCAGATCATCCACCAGGACCCCGGGGCGTCGCTCAACCCCAACCAGAAGGTCGTCACCTCGCTGGAGGCGCCGCTGAAGCGCTGGGACCCGGACCTCTCCACGGAGGACCGGCGGGCGCGCATCTACGCGCTGCTCGACCGGGTCGGGATGCAGCCGCCGGAGGACTACGCCAACCGCTTCCCCCACCAGCTCTCGGGCGGGGAGCAACAGCGCGTGGCACTGGTGCGGGCGCTGCTGATGAACCCCGACGTGATCCTCGCCGACGAGGCCGTCTCGGCGCTGGACGTGTCCCTGCGGGTGGAGACGATGGACCTGCTGCTCGAACTGCAGGCGCAGTTCAACACCTCCTTCGTGTTCATCTCGCACACGCTGTCGAACGCCCGCTATCTCGCCGAGAAGGCCGACGGCCGCATCGGGATCATGTACCTCGGCGAGCTCGTCGAGGTCGGCCCGCCCGACGAGGTGCTGAACGACCCGCAACACCCCTACACGAAGGTGCTGCGCTGGGCGACGGCCAACCTCGACCCGAGCGACCAGGAGATGACCGAGCCGCCGGTTCGCTCCATCGACATCCCGGACCCGGTGGACCCGCCGACGGGCTGTCGGTTCCACACCCGCTGTCCGGAGGCCCGCGAGGCCTGCGTCGAGGAGGCGCCGGAGCTGCGCGAGAGCGACTCGACCGGCGCGCGCGCCGTCGCGTGCCACCGGTCGGACTCGAACCACCGCTACTGGTCTAGCGAACCCCTCGACGGGGTCGACACTGCGGAGTCTCCGGGCACCGGGGACTGACCCGTGCGGACGACGCCCCGTCGCCGGCCTCGGGCCGCTCTGACATGCGGCGGTCCGACTCGCCGCGGCGGGAGCGTCAAGTATCGGCGGGCCGATGACCACACAGGGAGGCACCACTCGTGACGACCGTCTGGCGCGCGTTCTTCACCGCGAGCGCCGTGTTGCTCGGGTTTCTGGTCCTGGCGGTTCCGTTCATCGAGCCGGGAACTGGGACCTTCGTGATCTCGGTCGTGAGTTTCGTCATGCTCGCGGTCATCTTCGTCGCGTCGGCGGTGTTCATCCGCACCGGCTGGGACCCCTTCGACGACCTGTGGTGAGTGGCCGACAGCGCGAGCGGACGATCGGAGGTCCAAGAGGAACTACCATACGTGATAGCGTTCAACGCACCGATATCATGACAGACGACCGTATCGACGACGGAACGCTCAGGGACGAACTGAACGTGTTCGGCTTCTCGGACACCGAGATAGACACGTATCTCGCGATCCTCGAACAGGGCGAGACGACCGTCCGGACGGTCGCCGAGGCGGCCGACGTGACCCAGCGCGCCGTCTACAACATCGCCGAGCGGCTGGCGGACCGCGATCTGGTCGTCGTCAACGACCACGCCTCGCCGACGACGATCCGGGCGCTCCCGCCCGCCGAGGCCATCGACGCGCTGTCGAACCGCCTCGAGTCGATCACGCCGACGCTGGAGCGCCGCTTCAACGAGACCGAGCCCCAGACCCCGGAGATACAGATCATCAAGGCCCGCGAGACCGCGCTCAAGCGGCTCCGGCGTGGCATCTCCGAGGCCGACAACGAGGTACTCGTGGCGGTTCCGGGCCACTCCTACGAGGACATCGAGCCGGAGCTACGGGCCGCCGTCGACCGCGGCGTGCTGGTCTTCCTGCTGATCGGCGGCATGGCGGATCTGGAGGTCGAAGAGTCCCGGCTGGAAGAGACGGCCGCGGTCGTCCGCTCGTGGTCCGAGAGTCTCCCGTTCATGTACGCCGCCGACGACGAGGCGGCGATGATCGGCCACTCGGGCATCCTCTCGGGGACCCACGTCGACGAAGAAGCCGTCGCCGTCACGGAGGACAACCTCGCGGGGTCGATCGTCGGGCTGTACTTCGGCGCCTACTGGCCGACCGCGTCGGAGATGCACGTGCGCGAGCCCGAGGAGCTGCCCCGGACCTTCGACTGGTTCCGCAACTCCGTGCTCGAGGCCGTCCTCCACCGCCGCGAGGGCACGGAGCTGGCGGCCGACGTCGAGACCGACGAGGGCCCCGAGGTCACCGGCCGGGTCAGCCAGGTCCGTCAGGCGTTCGTCGAACCGTCGACCAACGACTACACGCTGGAGACCAGCCTCTACCTGGAGACCGACGCCGGCGAGGTCAGCATCGGCGGCCCCGGTTCCTTCATCGAGGAGTACGAGGGCGACGTGGTGACGCTCCGGCCGGTCGAGGAGTAGTGTCGCCGCCCCGCCGCTTTCTCTCGTCACGTCCCTACTGTCCGAACACGTTCGGCGAAATTCCCGGGAGCCACCGGGTCGTAGCCCCGACCATGTCGACCGGACCGAACGCCCAGGCGGTCGTGGCCGAGACCGGTGCCCCGAACGAGGCCCCCAGGGAGAGACTCGACGTACGGGATCTGGGCCCGCCGAAGCCGCTGGCGAACACGCTCGAACGGCTGGTCGACCTCGACGACGGGACGGTGCTCGTCCAGCTGAACGACCGCGCGCCACAGCACCTCTACCCCAAACTCGACGACCGCGGCTACGAGTACGCGACCGTCGAGCGCGACGGCGTCACCGTCACGGTGATCTGGCGGCCATGACCGGCGCCCCCTCGGCGTCGACCGCTGACCCCCGCGCCGACGACCCCCCGGACACCGCCGAGGCCGGATCGGAGCGGCCCGACCGGGAGGCGCCCGACGCCGACGCCGCGCTCGCGCGGATCCGCGAGCGGGCGGGCGAACTCCGGGACCACGAGGTCGAGACGGCGCTCGCGAAGCTCGACGCTCGGGGGGAGCTGTCGGCGGCGGACCGCGAGGCAGTGGAACGGCTGGCCGACCGGCTCGTGACTCGGCTGCTGGCCGCTCCGGAGCGAAGCCTCCGGGCGGCGGCCGACGCCGACGCCGAGAGCGACGGCCGCGAGGGCCCCGATAGCGGCGGCCGCCACGACCCCGAGACCGTCGAGACGGCGCTGGCGCTGTTCGGGGAGTAACCGTTCTTTCGAAGCAGTGGAGAGTCGGACCCGCTCAGCCCTCGGCGAGGACGAGCAGCGCGACGCTGTCCTCGCGGGCCAGCGGCGAGATGTCCCGGTCGCCGGAGAAGCGGGCGGCGTCGCCGGCCGACAACTCGACCGTCTCCTCGTCGAGGCCCATCTCGATCTCCCCCTCGACGACGTAGCAGACGATCTCCGTCTCGGGGTGCTGGTGGGGCGGGACGCGGTCGCCCTCGTCCAGCGCCAGCCGGACGGTCTTCGGCGCACCCTCGAAGAGGACGCCCCGGCCGTCGCCCTCGCGGTCGGGCAGGTGGACGACCTCGGTCATTCCTTCGGGAGGTCGGCGACGAACTCGTCGGTCGCCCGCCGTTCGACCGCGTAGTTCTCGGCGTCGAAGGCGTCGACCTCGGCCTCGAACTCGTAGAACAGCGGCTTCGGTTCGTGGTCGTTGACGATCCGCAGCGTCTCGCCGCTGCCCAGCTCCTCGAAGGCCTCGTGGATCATCGGGTGGCGTTCGGGCGGCGGCACCTCGCGGATGTCGAGCGTGGTCGCTGGCATACGTCCGACGATAGGTTCCCCCGATCCCTGCGGATTCTGCCGAACGTGTTCGGTCGGGCCGTCGCTCGCGCGGTCGCCGTCGAGCGGACGCGTTCGCCACCAGATTGAGGGG